>Ga0315336_1000363_pt1 | contig 137797 bp, 134 predicted proteins | sample ASW5metaG_FD_204512 | JGI IMG/M metagenome (GOLD analysis project Ga0315336, IMG submission 204512) | Ammonia-oxidizing marine archaeal communities from Monterey Bay, California, United States - ASW #5 | ecosystem: Environmental > Aquatic > Marine > Intertidal zone | place: USA: California... | reverse complement strand
GCACCTGGCAGGTATGAAGGACTCCAAGGTGATCGTCGCGATCAACAAGGACGAGGAAGCCCCGATCTTCCAGGTTGCCGACTACGGCCTGGTGGGCGACCTGTTCGAGATCGTGCCGGAGCTGGAAAAGCTCGTCTGAAGCTGATCGCTGTTGAAGAAACCCGCTCATGTAGCGGGTTTTTTCATGGGCGATCGACGGGTTTGCCGGTGTACCATCGGCGAACTTCGCTCAGCATCGGTTCACTCGTGCAATAAGGGGATCTTCATGCGTTTCGCTTTTCCGTTGAAATTGGCCATAGTCGCGCTGGTGTTGGCAACGCCACTCACGGCAGCGGCAGCGGGGAAGTGCGACCGTCTGGTGGCGACTGGCGCAGCGGACAACCCCCCCTTTCTCTGGCGCGATCCGCAGAACCCCAAGCGTCTGATCGGGGCCAATGCGGACTTGCTCGGACAGATCGCCGATTCGCTCGGTCTGAAACTGGACCTGCTTTACACCGGTGACCGAACCAAAGCGCTCGAAGAGGTGCGCAGTGGTCGGGTCGATGTACTGGCCGATGCAACACTGACGGTACAGCGGCTCGAAGAACTGGATTTCGTCCACCCGGCCATCCTGCAACTGCAGACCGTCGCCTGGGTACGCAATGAGCCCGGCTTCTTCTATGCCAGCCGTGAAGATCTGGAAGGCCACGCCGGCTTGATCGCTGGCACCAGCCGTTTCGGCAGCGAGTTCGATGCCTTCGCGAAGCGTCATCTGAAATTGCTGTCGGTCGCCGACCTCGCTCAGGGACTGAAACAGGTCGTGGCGGGCAATGGCGACTACTTGTTGCATGAGCGATACGGTGCAGTCGCCACGGCCGACGCACTGGGGCTGCTGGACAAGGTGCAGCGACTCGAGCCGCCCGTGGTAGGCCGGGATATGCACCTGGCCATTTCGCACGACTCGGCCTGCAATGATCCCTGGCTGCGCGGACAACTGGCGCGGAAGATGACAGAATTGCGCGCCGCCGGCGTGCCTGAGCAACTGGTGGCGCACAACCTGACCGTCTGGAAGAACCAGCAGTCAGAGCGGGCAAAGGCTTCGAAAAAGTAGGACTCGCCGTGTTGAAACGACTTCTCGCCAGCCCATTTCTGGTCCTGGTTTTCCTGACTGGCTGCGCCAGTGACCCCGTCCCGACAGAACAATTGCGTTTGACCGCACAGGCCGTGGCCCAGGCGCGCTCCGTAGGCGCAACCGATGCGTATGAGGAACTGGTGCTGGCCGAAAGCAAGTTGAGTAAGGCCCAGGCGGCACTCGAGGCAGGCGATAATCGTGAAGCCCGACTGTTGGCTGAGCAGGCGGAACTGGATGCGCGTCTGGCGGAGAGCAGGGTTCTGAAGGACAAGCGTGTGGCGCAGATAGACGATCTGAATCGTCGGATTCTGCGACTGCGGCAGTTGCTGGGGGAGGTCAGGTGAGAAGTGGGCTTGCAATAACCCTGGCTGGGCTGGTGCTGGTTGGTTGCTCGACCTCGCAGACCGAGCTTGAACTGTCCCGCGCATCTGCAGCGCTGCAGCGTATTCAGGCGGACCATATGGCCCAGCGCAGTGCGCCGAAGGATATTCAGCGTGCGCTCGAGACAGAGCAACGCGCCCAGCGTTTCAACGACTATTGGGGTGGCGCCGCCGATGCTCGACATTACGCCTATCTGAGTCAGCGCTACAGTGAAATTGCCGCGCAGCAGGGCGAGCTGCTGCAACATCAGGAGCAGGTCGCGCGCCTGGAGATGGAACGCGACCGGCTGCGGCGCATGCTGCAGGACGCCAGGCTGATGACCGCCGAGCAACAGGGGAACTGGCTGGAAGACCAGATGATGAGCCTGGCTGCGAGCGAAACCGATCGAGGCATGGTCATGACGCTCGGCGACGTGCTGTTTCGTGCCGGCAGTGCTGACCTTAGCCACACCGCCAATCGCACCCTGCTCAAGCTGGTGCACTTTCTCCAGCTCAATCCGCAGCGCAAGATTCGCATCGAGGGCTACAGTGACAGCCGCGGCGATGTCCAGGAGAACCTTGCACTGTCGCAGGCGCGGGCGCAAACGGTGGCGGATCTGTTGATCAATCTTGGCGTCGCTGCCGAACGGGTAGAGGTGCGCGGCTATGGTGAGCGCTTTCCGCTGGCCGAGAACGCCTCGGCCCGCGGTCGCGCGCAGAACCGTCGCGTCGAGATCCTGTTCTCCGATGCGCAAGGCAATCTCGGTCCCGACCGTTAGTCGCGCGGACGTTTGAACAGACTGTTTCGCCTAGACGTGACCTAACTGTATTGGTCCGGGTCTCCAGCAGTGCGCTACTGTTACGGTTCAGTTGGCAGGAGACCGACGAGATGACCAATCTGTTGCTCTATCAGCGCATTGCCCAGCAGCTTGCCGAAGATATTCGACGTGGCGTGTATCGTCCCGGTGAGCGCGTACCTTCGGTACGCAAGATGAGCCGACAGCTGAGTGTCAGCCACGCCACGGTGTTGCAGGCGTACGCCAATCTCGAAGATCAGGGCATGATCCGTGCGCGCCCGCAGTCCGGCTTCTATGTCCACCAGACGCCGGTACTCACTGCGCCGACGCCGGATATCGCCCAGGTCGAGCGGCCGAAACTGGTTACCCGCAGCAGCATCATCAATCAGGTGCTCAGCGAGTCGCGCCGCGAGGGGCTGATTCCGCTGGGGGCGGCCGTGCCGCACGTGGATTACCTGCCCGTGCGAGCGTTGCACCAGCAGTTGGCCAAGGTCACGCGGTTCCAGAGCCCGCGGGCATTCAGCTACATGTTCAGTCCGGGCTACGAGCCGCTGCGTCGCCAGGTGGCGATTCGCATGCGCGATGCCGGGGTGGTGGTGGATTCGAACGAGATCGTCATCACCCACGGCTGCGTTGATGCACTGCAGATGTCGCTGCGGGTCCTGACCAAACCGGGCGATCTCATCGCCGCCGAGTCGCCGACCTATTACGGCCTGCTGCAGCTGGCCGATCTGCTTGGCCTGAAGGTCATCGAGATACCCAGCGACCCGGACACCGGCATGAGCCTTGAGGCGCTGCAGCTTGCGGCCGGGCAGTGGCCGATCAAGGCGCTGGTGCTGACCGCGCGCCTGAGCAATCCGCTGGGCGTGAGCATGCCTGACCACCGCCAGAAGCAGCTGCTGAGCCTGGCGGCGCGTTTCGACATCCAGATCGTCGAGGACGATATCTATGGCGAGCTGATGTTCGACCAGGGCCAGTACAAAGCGCTCAAGTCCAATGATCGGGACGGTCGTGTCATCTACTGTTCCAGCTTTTCCAAGACGCTTTCGCCTGGGGTGCGCATCGGTTGGGTCATCGCCGGGTGTCATCAGGCCGAGATCGAGCGCCTGCAGACCTTCAGTACCCATTCGGCGTGCAGTGTCACTCAGATGGGCGTGGCGGCTTATCTGGAGAACGGGGGTTACGATCGGCACCTGCGTGCCATTCGCCAGGAGTACCGCAAGAATCTCAGCGCGTTTCAGCTGGCGGTACAGCGCTACTTTCCGGAAGGCACCCAGATGACGCGCCCCAAGGGTAACTTCATCCTCTGGGTCAGCCTGCCGGTGCGGGTCAATACCCAGGACCTGCATGTGAGGGCTCTGGAGCAGGGGATCAGCATCGCGCCGGGACTGATCTTCAGCAACACTGAACAGTTCAACCACTGCATTCGTCTCAACTGTGGGTTGCCCTGGAATAACGAGACCGAACGGGCACTGCGAACGCTCGGACAGCTGGCCTCGGAGCTGTGTCGGGATGCCCAATAGAGCCCCAAACCTGCCGCTGTGAGGAGTATTCGGATGCAAAGGCCGCTGTTGTTATTGCTGTCGTTGGCCTTGCTGAGCGGGTGCGGGGACGACGAGTCGACCTCATCGCGTGCACCCGCGCGAGTCGAGCAGCCCTTCGAGCCCAAGAGTGTCGTCGAACAGGAAGAGGTGCCGCCGGATCTCGATATCGAGTTGGCGCCGATCGAAGAAACGCCCGAAGCCGAGCCGCCGGACGTGGAGATCAGCCTGCCTGAGCCCGTTCCCGAGGTCGAGGCGCCTGACTCGAAGCCTCAGCTTTCGACGGTAAAGCGAGCCACACCGCCAGCGAAGGTCGAGTTGCCCGAGCCTGAACTCGATTTGCGCTTGCCCGAGGATCTAGTCGAGCAATTGGCGCCGAGTTCGGGTGACGAACCGATGCGGCTGTTGCCGCCGCTCTTCGAGGGCAGCGGGCCGTCGCGATCGATGCAGATCGGCGGTCGTCTGATTTCCGGAGATACGGAAGACGAGGAGCTCATCGAGGGCGCGGAGATTCGCCTCGAATTCAAGCGCTGAGGTGCATGCGTTCAACGGCGCTGCGTTTTAGCCCCTCGCTGGCAGCTGCGACAGCAGCCGCTGCAGTTCATCGGCCGGCATGGGGTGGCTCATATGGAAGCCTTGCACCTCGGTGCAGCCGTCGTCTTTCAGCAAACGCAGCTGCTCCTCGGTTTCCACGCCCTCGGCCGTCACGCGCATCTGCAGCCCGCGACCCAGTTCGATCAAGGCGCGTACGATCGAATGATCTTCCATCGACTGCTCGATACCGGCCACGAAGCTGTTGTCGATCTTTATCACATCGAAGGGGTAGTGGCGCAGGCTGGTCAGCGACGAGTAGCCCGTGCCGAAGTCATCCACGGCCAGGTGCACGCCGAGTGCCTTGATCCGCTTGAGCCGGTCCAGCGTGCCCTGCGTTTCCCGCAGCAGGGCACTCTCGGTAACCTCCAACTCCAGCCGCTCGCCTGGCAGACCGTTCTTGCCGAGGGCCTGGGCTATCTCATCGAGCAGCCGATCGTCATGCAGCTGCAATGGCGAGAGGTTGACCGAGACGACGGTATCGGCTGGCCAGTGGTTCGCCTGGTCGCAGGCCTGGTGCAGTACCCAACGCCCGAGCGGAATGATCAGCCCGGTTTCTTCGGCCAGCGGAATGAACTGCTCTGGCAATAACAGCCCGCGCTCGGGGTGATTCCAGCGTACCAGCGCCTCGGCACCGACGATGTGCATGCCTTCGCTCAGGTAACGGGGCTGGTAGTAGACCTCCAGCTGCTGCTCGGCAATCGCGACGCGCAGCTCCTGCTCGCGTTGCAGCCGCTCGTGCAGCCGTTTATCCATATCGCGGCCATAGGCGCGCCAGGTTCCCCGGCCGGCTTCCTTTGCCTGATAGAGGGCGATGTCGGCACAACGCAGCAGTTCGTTGGGCTGGTTGGCATCGTTGGGCGCCAAGGCTACGCCGATGCTGGCACCGATAGTGATCTGCTGGTCCTCGTAGACGAAGGGCGCGCTGAGTGCCTCGATGATGCGGTTGCAGAGACGATCGATATCGGTGTCTTCGCTCATCCGATGAAGTGCGACGACGAACTCGTCGCCGCCTAGCCGGGCTACAAGATCGCCGTCGCGGGTGTGTTGGCGCAGGCGGGACGCCACGCCGATCAGCACCTCGTCGCCAGCGGCGTGACCGAGGGTGTCATTTACCGGTTTGAAGCGGTCCAGATCGATGTAGAGCAGTGTCAGGGCCGAACCGCTACGAAGCGCCGCCAGATTCTGATCGAGGTAGTCGCGCAGCCGGCTGCGGTTGGGCAGGCCGGTGAGGGCATCATGCTGGGAGAGGTACTGGACGCGAGCCTGCGCCCTGGTTTCCTCGGTGATGTCGCTGGCGGTACCGCGGTAGCCGATCAGCTCGGCGCCCTGATGAATGGCGCGTGCGGCCAGCCGGCAGAAACGCTCGCAGCCATCGGCTGCGCGATAGCTGCTGCGCAGCGGTGCGTCCTGTGGTGCCTGGAGCCAGTTCTGCAGTGCGGCGCTGTCGCTGATCAGCAGCTCCAGCAACGGGCGGCCCAGCCACTGGCTGGGCTCGTGACCGGTGATCTGGCGAAAGCGATTGGAAAGGAAGGTCAGCCGAGCTTGCGCGTCGGTCTCCCAGATCCAGTCGGAGGCGGCCTCGGCGACATCGCGAAAACGTTCTTCGCTTTCTGCCAGCGCGCTGCGGCTGGCGGCCAGCCGTGCATAGCTGATGTCGAGCAACCGCAGGCTGCGCAAGGCATGGCGAATGAGCAACCAGGCGAGCAGCCCCAACCCCAGTGCCACGGTGGCGAGGATCGGCAGGGTGACCCACAGCAGCAGGCGCCCGGGCTGGGCCGGCGTCCAGGTGAGCTGGATGGTCGAGCCATCTTCCAGCGGTCGCTCGATGCGCGGACCATCGGTTGGCACCGAATCCGAAGCCAGGCGCAGACGCTCGATCGCATACTGCTCACCGATTTCTGCCAGCCGCTCGGCATCCAGCAGGTCGACGAACAACAGAACCGATGCCGGCCCTTCGTCCTGCTCGACATCCGTACCTCCGGTGGTCAGTTCGGCCGCGACGACCAGCGCCGGCTGACCGTCAGCCCAGAGCAGGGCGGAGACGCCCGATTCTTCCTCGACAGCTTCTCGGGCTCGCGCCAGTAGTTGTGGTAAGCCGCGCTGGAGAAACTCGAAACTGTCGATTGGCTGCAGTTCGCCGCGAACCACGGAGTAGACCGTATTGCCTTCCGGAGTGATGACCAGCACCGCTTCGTAGCCGAAGTCCTTGTACAGGGACGGGCCGAGATTGGCCTGGGTAAAGGCCCAGTCGAGATCGACCTGGCTGTTTAGGTGCGCGTAGGCATCGCCCCAGAACGCATAGTCGACGATGGAGCGGTTCATCCAGTCGCGCTGCGCCTGCAGCGCCTTGCCTACGAGGAAGTGGCTTTGTTGCAGCGCGTCCTGATCGATTCGCCGGGCGATGTGGATCAGCGCAGCGGCGGCCACAACGAGGGCGACGACCAGCAACGCGGCCATGCCAGGGAGAATGCGGCGGGCAAAGATCGATCTGGCCTTCGGTTTGACCGGGCCATCGTCGGGAGGGGGCGTTTGCATGAGGGGAGTCCTGCCAGCACTGCTTTGGATCGCGGCAATGGCGGCATGGCGCCGCTACCGCTCGGCAAAATCATCGTAAATAGCAGCGGACCGCCGGCCCGAGCTGCTGCATTGGATCGGCTTTCAGCGGTCGCGGGAGTCCTGCGCGTCCGCCTCGGCGTTGCGTTGAGCGATGCGTTTCTTCTGTTCGTCGGTCAGCGGAATCTTCTTGGCCGTCGAGCGCAGCATCAGCAGGCTACCGACGATCGAGCCCAGCGCGACGAGCAGGATAAGCCAGAAATACCAAGGCATGTTTTTCCTCCAGGCGATTGATCGGCTATGGCGCGCCGCACTCTACGGGGCGGCGCCTGGGTGGTCACGATCTGCGTTGCGATAGCTATTCTGACCCCGCAGGCAGGCTTTCGTCGCGTGCGGTGTTTTCTGCGACAATGCGCGCCGACTTTTCCGAGGACGTGTCATGACCTGCCAGACTCCGATTATCGTAGCGCTCGATTTCCCATCCCGCGATGCTGCTTTGGCATTGGCGCGCCAGCTCGATCCGCGGCTTTGCCGGGTCAAGGTCGGCAAGGAGCTGTTCACGCGTTGTGGTCCTGCCGTGGTCGAGGCATTGCAGGGAATGGGCTTCGAGGTGTTTCTCGACCTCAAGTTTCACGATATTCCCAACACCACCGCGATGGCGGTGAAGGCTGCTGCCGAGCTGGGTGTGTGGATGGTCAACGTGCACTGCTCCGGCGGTCTGAGGATGATGGCGGCCTGCCGTGACACGCTTTCCGGCATGTCCGGGCCTGCGCCGTTGCTGATCGGTGTCACCGTGCTGACCAGCATGGAACAGGACGACCTCGCTGGCATCGGTCTGGATGTCGCGCCGCAGGAGCAGGTGTTGCGGCTGGCCGGGCTGGCTGCGCAGGCTGGGCTGGATGGGCTGGTCTGTTCGGCGCAGGAGGCCGTGCCGCTCAAGGCGCAATTCCCGGCGCTGCAGCTGGTCACTCCGGGCATTCGTCCGGCCGGCAGTGCGCAGGACGACCAGCGGCGCATCCTGACTCCCGCCCAGGCCATGGCTGCAGGCTCCGATTATCTGGTGATCGGCCGGCCGATCGCGCAGGCAGTCGATCCGGCACAAGCGTTGGCAGCCGTGGTGGCTGAGCTGGCATGACGAAAAAAGGCTGGGCCTCACGGCTCAGCCTTCTTGACGCAGCGGGTGGGTGATCAACTGACCTTGAGCACCAGCTTGCCGAAGTTGCCGCCGGTGAACAGCTTCATCAGCGTGTCTGGAAAGGTCTGCAGCCCTTCGATGATGTCCTCCTTGCTCTTGAGCTGGCCGCTCGCGAGCCATTCAGCCATGTCGCGCATCGCCTCGGGGTAGCGCGAGACGTAGTCGGTCACCACCATACCTTCCATGCGCGCGCGATTGACCAGCAGCGACAGGTAGTTGGATGGGCCCTTCACCGCTTCCTTGTTGTTGTACTGGCTGATGGCACCGCAGATGACCACTCGCGCGCCGACGCTGATGCGTTGCAGCACCGTATCCAGAATGTCGCCGCCGACGTTGTCGAAGAACACATCCACGCCTTTCGGGCATTCACGCTTCAAGCCCGCTGCCAAATCTTCGTTCTTGTAATCGATGGCGCCGTCGAAACCGAGTTTCTCGGTGAGGAAACGGCACTTGTCCGCGCCACCGGCGATACCCACCACGCGACATCCCTTGATCTTGGCGATCTGCCCGGCAACGCTGCCGACCGCACCGGCGGCCCCGGAGATCACCACGGTCTCGCCGGCCTTGGGCTGGCCGACCGCGAGCAGCGCGAAGTAGGCGGTCATGCCGGTCATGCCCAGCGCCGACAGGTAACGCGGCAGCGGGGCCTGCTGCGGATCGACCTTGTAGAAGCCTTTCGGCTCGCCTAGGTAGTATGCCTGCACGCCCAGCGCACCGTTTACATAGTCGCCTTCCTTGTAGTCCGGGTGCTGCGAGGCGATCACCTTGCCGACGCCAAGGGCGCGCATCACTTCGCCGATGCCCACCGGCGGAATGTAGGACTTGGCATCGTTCATCCAGCCGCGCATGGCTGGGTCGATGGACAGGTATTCGACCTTGACCAGAATCTGATTGGGGCCAGGCTCGCTCACCGGCTTCTCGACGTAGTCGAAGGTCTCCCGGGTCGGCGCACCGATCGGCCGCTGGGCTAGCAGGAATTGCTGGTTGAGCAGGGTCATGAAATAAACCTCGTGTTTGCGAAAGGTTTGGTTTAGCCCGGCCAGCACCGCGCTGCAAGCTACGTCGGCAGGCTGGAATGAAAGGGCATCCAGTTCGGTGATATGACCGTGACGGCAGTTAAATGCACGAGCGCATAGCGGTATAAGTTCGACCGGGAAGCCTTGTGCGGTCATTTTGCAGGCGCAAGGTGAGTCGAATTCTTCGGGAAGAACAATCATGAGCATGACATTCTCCGGGCAGGTTGCCCTGGTTACCGGCGCAGCGGCAGGAATCGGTCGCGCCACGGCGCAGGCGTTCGCCGAGCAGGGTCTCAAGGTGGTGCTGGCCGACATCGATGAGGCGGGCATTCGCGATGGCGCAGAAAGCATTCGTGCTGCTGGCGGCGAGGCGATCGCCGTGCGCTGCGACGTAACGCGCGATGCGGAGGTCAAGGCGCTCATCGAGCAGACGCTGGCGCAGTACGGGCGGCTCGATTACGCCTTCAACAACGCCGGCATCGAGATCGAGCAGGGGCGCCTGGCCGAGGGCAGCGAGGCGGAGTTCGATGCGATCATGGGCGTCAACGTCAAGGGTGTCTGGCTGTGCATGAAGCATCAGCTGCCGGTCATGCTGGCGCAGGGCGGCGGCGCGATCGTCAACACCGCGTCAGTCGCAGGTCTTGGCGCGGCGCCGAAGATGAGCATCTACGCGGCATCCAAGCATGCGGTGATCGGCCTGACCAAGTCGGCGGCGATCGAATACGCCAAGAAGCAGGTTCGCGTGAATGCGGTATGCCCGGCGGTGATCGACACCGACATGTTCCGCCGCGCCTACGAGGCGGACCCGCGCAAGGCCGAGTTCGCTGCCGCGATGCACCCGGTCGGGCGCATCGGCAAGGTCGAGGAAATTGCGGCTGCGGTGCTGTACCTGTGCAGCGACGGCGCCGCCTTCACCACCGGCCACGCGCTGGCGGTGGATGGCGGGGCGACGGCGATCTAGGTTGTCGGTGTTCGGGATGGGGGCTGCTGATACCGTACTGGCAAGATTGGATGTTGAATGAAAGTTTCGCTTTCATGATCGCTTATCGAGTTGCTTGAAAGTTTGGTTTCGCCCTGCTGGGCGAGTCCCTTTTGGCAGTCGCCCGGATGGCCGGCCCCGCCAAAAGGAACCAAAAAGTCTTGCCCCTTGCATCCGGCCCCAGCTGCGCCGGGGTTCGTTACTTGCTTCGCTCGCCCTTCGGGCCAGCCTGCGGCTGTTACTCCGCTACGCTCCGTTTCGCTCCATCGTCGCTCCAGGGGTCGGCTTACAAGGGCCATCCATGGCCCTTTAAGCCTTTCGCCGCATCCCTGCGGCTCAACCCCTTACGCGACGATTCCGCTCACCCTCCTGATGGGGCGTTTGGAGTCGCCTGATAGTTTGTGCATCGAGCAAAAAGCAAAAATCAATAATTCTCGATCTCCACGATCTTCCAGGCGACTCGGACTCCGTTCCCGTCAGGAGGCCGAGTGGAGGTGTCGCGCAGGGGGACGCGAGGCATGGACGCCGAGCGAGGAACGAAGGGACAGGGACGTCCCTTCGTGACGGCCCCCGGAGCGGCACCGGAAGGAGGGAACCCCGGCGCAGCCGGGGCCGGATGTCGGGTGGCCTTCTTTTTGGTTCCTTTTTCTTGGCCAAGCAAGAAAAAGGGACTCGCCCAGCAGGGCGAAACCAGAAGTATCAGCACACTCGCTAAGCGCCCTGATCACCGAGGTACAACCCTGGGATGACAGCAACACGCAATCTTGCCAGTCCGGTTGTCTACCCAGCTTCAGACCCGCTTGTTAAGAATCACCAGCGTCAGCGCCCCCGCGATCAACCCCCAGAGCGCTGCGCCGATACCGAACAACGTCAATCCGGAAGCGGTGACCATGAAGGTGATCAGCGCCGCCTCGCGCTCGTGCGGCTGCTGCATCGCCTGGGTCAGTCCCGAGCCAATCGAGCCGAGCAGCGCCAGCGCCGCGATGGACAGCACCAGCGCCGCCGGGAAGGCTGCGAACAGCGCTGCCAGGGTGGCGCCGAAGATGCCGGCGATGCCATAGAACACCCCGCACCAGACAGCCGCGGTATAGCGCTTGTGTGGGTCGGGGTGCGCCTCGGGGCCGGCGCAGATAGCCATGGTGATCGCCGCCAGGTGGATGCCGTGGGAACCGAAGGGCGCCAGCAGCACCGAGGCGATGCCGGTGGTGGAGATCAGTGGCGAGGCCGGTACCTGGTAGCCTTCGGCGCGCAATACGGCGAGTCCCGGCATGTTCTGCGAGGCCATGGCGATGACGAACAGCGGGATGCCGATACTGAAGATCGCTGCGAGGGAAAACGCCGGTGTGGTCCACACCGGCACCGCGACCTGCAGGCTGAAGCGCTGGAAATCCAGCAGGCCTGACAACCCGGCGATCAGGCAGCCGACCAGCAGTGCGCCGAGCACCGCGTAGCGCGGCAGCAGGCGCTTGGCCAGCAGGTAGCTGAAGAACATGCCGAGCACCAGCAACGGCTGAATCTCGACGGCACGGAAAATCTCGCTGCCGATATTGAACAGTACGCCGGCCAGCAGGGCGGCGGCCAGCGAGGCCGGCACCCGGCGCATCAGCCGGTCGAAGCTGCCCGTCAGGCCGCACAGGGCGATCAGCGCCGAGGCGAAGATGAACGCGCCGATCGCCTCGGCATACGGCACGCCGGGCAGGCTGGTGATCAGCAGGGCCGCGCCCGGCGTCGACCAGGCGACCACCACCGGCGTGCGATAGCGCAGCGACAGACCGATGCTGCAGATCGCCATGCCGATCGATAGCGCCCAGATCCAGGAGGATATCTGCTGCCCGCTCAGGCCCGCCGCCTGGCCGGCCTGGAACATCAGCACCAGCGAGCTGGTATAGCCGGTGAGCATGGCGATGAAGCCGGCGACGACGGTCGAAGGCGAGCTGTCGCTCAGGGGGCGCAGGGCGGTGCGGCTGATCTGGTTCATTGCTGTTTTCTACTTATGCAAGGTATGGCGTCGCGCGGCTGCTGCGAGCCTATCGTACAAGCCTATTGGCGGTGGTCGGGTAGCGTCGCGGTACAGCCACCAGCGGATTGCACGTAACAGTCGCGGCGATGTGCGTGCAGGTCATCGCCGTGCCAGGCCGTTGGTATTCGATCTGGCACCCTTGTTGCTATCTAGTCTTTGCCTGCCGCGATGCGTCAAAAAAACCGCGGCTGTTGGAGGAATAGATGAGTCAGGGTGTTCAATTCAATCGCTTGATGCTGGAAATGCGGGCCATGCAGACCGATGCAATGGCGCGCGCCAAGCCGGAGGTCAAGACCCAGGAGGTCGGCGCTCCGAGCTTTTCCGACATGCTTGGCCAGGCGGTGAATAAAGTGCACGAAACCCAGCAGGTTTCGAGCCAGCTGTCGTCTGCCTTCGAGATGGGGCAAGGCGGTGTCGACCTGACCGAAGTGATGATCGCCTCCCAGAAGGCCAGCGTTTCCTTTCAAGCCATGACCCAGGTGCGCAACAAACTGGTTCAGGCTTATCAAGACATCATGCAGATGCCGGTGTGAGGCGGATTGAATCATGGCTGAAGCGGTGAACGTTCCGGTGCCGGTTACTCCCGAGGGTGTCAAGAAGCCCTTGCTGGGCCTGTCCTTCCTGGAAAACCTTTCGGATATGTCCATGCTGCGGCAGGTCGGCCTGTTGGTCGGGCTGGCAGCCAGCGTGGCGATCGGTTTCGCCGTGGTGCTCTGGTCGCAGCAGCCCGATTACCGCCCGCTGCTCGGCAGCCTGGCCGGGATGGATGCCAACCAGGTGATGGAAACCCTCGCTGCCGCGGACATCTCCTATACCGTCGAACCGAACTCCGGCGCCCTGCTGGTCAAGGCGGATGATCTTGCGCGTGCACGTCTCAAGCTCGCCGGTGCGGGTATCGCGCCGGCGGACAGCAACATCGGTTTCGAAATCCTCGACAAGGAACAGGGTCTGGGTACCAGCCAGTTCATGGAGGCGACCCGCTATCGTCGTGGCCTCGAGGGCGAACTGGGCCGCACCATTTCCAGCCTGAACAACGTCAAGGGCGCCCGTGTGCACCTGGCGATCCCGAAGAGTTCGGTGTTCGTTCGCGACGAGCGCAAGCCCAGTGCCTCGGTACTGGTAGAGCTTTACCCGGGCCGCGCGCTGGAGCCGAGTCAGGTGATGGCGATCATCAACCTGGTTGCGACCAGCGTGCCGGAACTGAACAAGTCGCAGATCACCGTGGTGGATCAGAAGGGCAATCTGCTTTCCGACCAGCAGGAGCTCACCGAACTGAGCATGGCCGGCAAGCAGTTCGACTACAGCCGCCGCATGGAAGGCCTTTACACCCAGCGCGTGCACAACATTCTGCAACCGGTGCTGGGCAGCGGCCGCTACAAGGCCGAAGTCTCCGCGGACGTGGATTTCAGCGCTGTCGAATCCACCTCGGAAACCTTCAACCCCGATCAGCCGGCGCTGCGCAGCGAGCAGAGCGTCAATGAGCAGCGTCAGAGCAGCCTGCCGCCGCAAGGCGTGCCGGGCGCCCTGAGCAATCAGCCTCCTGGCCCGGCGACCGCGCCCGAGCAGGCCAATCAGGCCGCCGCCGCGGGGGCCGTGGCTCCTGGTCAGCCTCTGCTCGATGCCAATGGTCAGCAGGTCATGGACCCCGTGACCGGTCAACCGATGCTTGCGCCCTATCCGGCCGACAAGCGTGAGCAGGCTACGCGCAACTACGAACTCGATCGCTCGATCAGCTATACCAAGCAGCAGCAGGGTCGCCTGCGCCGGCTCTCGGTGGCGGTAGTGGTCGACGATCAGATGACGCTCAATGCGGCCGGCGAGATGGTTCGCGTACCGTGGAACGCCGATGATCTGGCGCGCTTCACCCGCCTGGTGCAGGACGCGGTGGGTTTCGATGCCAGCCGCGGTGACAGCGTCAGCGTGATCAACACCGCGTTCGTCGCCGACAGCGCAGGGGAGACCTTCGAAGAGATACCGTTCTATTCGCAGCCGTGGTTCTGGGATGTGGTCAAGCAGGTCCTCGGCGTACTGTTCATCCTGGTGCTGGTGTTCGGTGTGCTGCGTCCGGTGCTCAAGAGCCTCACCAATCCGTCCAGCGGCAAGGAGCTGCAGGTTGCCAGCGGTCCGGGCGAGCTGGGCGGCGATGATGGACTGGATTCCGGCCTGGCCAGCGACCGGGTCAGCCTGAGCGGCCCGCAGAACATTCTGCTGCCGAGCCCCAGCGAGGGATATGAAGCCCAGCTGAACGCGATCAAGAACCTGGTGGCCGATGACCCGGGACGGGTAGCCCAGGTGGTGAAAGAGTGGATCAACGCCGATGAATGACAATCGAGTTCAAGCCAAGCTCAACAAGGTCGACAAGGCCGCCATCCTGCTGCTCTCGCTGGGTGAAACCGACGCGGCGCAGGTCCTGCGTCACCTCGGTCCGAAAGAGGTGCAACGCGTCGGTACTGCCATGGCGCAGATGCGCAACGTGCAGAAGGTGCAGATCGAGCAGGTGATGAGCGAGTTCGTCGAGATCGTCGGCGACCAGACCAGCCTCGGCGTGGGCTCCGATGGCTACATTCGCAAGATGCTCACCCAGGCCCTCGGCGAGGACAAGGCCGGCGGCCTGATCGACCGTATCCTGCTGGGCGGCAACACCAGCGGTCTGGACAGCCTGAAATGGATGGAGCCGCGCGCCGTGGCGGATGTGATCCGCTACGAGCACCCGCAGATTCAGGCCATCGTGGTGGCCTATCTCGACCCTGATCAGGCCGGCGAGGTGCTCTCGCATTTCGACCACAAGGTACGCCTGGACATCGTCCTGCGCGTGTCCTCGCTCAATACCGTCCAGCCGGCCGCGCTGAAGGAACTGAACCTGATCCTGGAGAAGCAGTTCTCCGGGAACACCAACACCAGCCGCGCCAGCCTGGGCGGCGTGAAGCGTGCGGCCGACATCATGAACTATCTGGACAGCTCCGTCGAAGGCCAGCTGATGGATGCGATCCGCGACGTGGACGAGGACCTGTCCAGCCAGATCGAGGACCTGATGTTCGTCTTCGACAACCTGGCCGACGTCGACGACCGTGGCATCCAGGTGCTGCTGCGTGAGGTATCCTCCGACGTGCTGGTGATGGCGCTCAAGGGCGCCGACGACGGCATCAAGGAAAAGGTCTTCAAGAATATGTCCAAGCGCGCCGGCGAACTGCTGCGCGACGACCTGGAGGCCAAGGGGCCGGTGCGTGTCAGCGATGTCGAGAATGCGCAGAAGGAAATCCTTACCATTGCTCGCCGCATGGCCGAGGCCGGTGAAATCGTCCTGGGTTCCAAGGGCGGCGAAGAGATGATCTAACCAGGTACGAACTCCACACATGTCCAAGGACAACCCCAGCGACGTCATACGCGCGAAAGACGTCAGCCTGTTCGATCGCTGGTCGCTGCCCAGCTTCGATCCGCAGGGCGAAGAAGACGAGTTGCCCGCCGCAGAGGTCGTGGAAGAGCCTGTCGAAGAGCTGGCGCGAAGCGAGGACGTCCCGGTCGAGGACGTCAAACCGCTGACGCTCGACGAGCTCGAGGCTATCCGCCAGCAGGCCTACAATGAAGGCTTCGCTACCGGCGAGAAGGATGGTTTCCATGCCGGCCAGCTCAAGGCCCGGCAGGAAGCCGAGGCCGCGTTGGCGCCGCGATTGGAAAACCTCGAGCAGTTGATGGGTCAATTGCTCGAGCCGATCGCCGATCAGGATCGCAATCTCGAGCATGCCATGGCGACCCTGGTCAGCCACATGGCACGCGAAGTGATCCAGCGTGATCTGTTGATCGATTCCAGCCAGATCCGTCAGGTGCTGCGTGAGGCGCTGAAGTTGCTGCCCATGGGCGCCAGCAATGTGCGAATCCACGTCAATCCGCAGGACTTCGAGCTGATCAAGGCGTTGCGCGAGCGGCACGAAGAAAGTTGGCGAATTCTCGAAGACAGCAGCCTGCTGCCTGGTGGCTGTCATATCGAAACCGAGCACAGCCGCATCGATGCAAGCATCGAGACGCGTCTCACCCAGGCCATCAAGCAGCTGTTCGAACAGCAGCGCGAGAATGCCACCCGTCCTCCTGCCGCCGATCTGACCATCGATCTGGACTCGTCCGATGCGCCTTGAGCGGACCAGTTTCGCCAAACGTTTCGAAGCCTATGGCGAAGCGATCAAGCTGCCCAGCCAGCCCATGCTCGAAGGGCGCCTGCTGCGCATGGTCGGTCTGACCCTGGAGGCGGAAGGCCTGCGTGCAGCCGTCGGCAGCCGCTGTCTGGTAATCAACGACGACAGTTATCACCCCACCGAGGTCGAGGCCGAGGTGATGGGCTTTTCCAGCGGCAAGCTGTATCTGATGCCCGTCGGCAGCCTTGCCGGCATCGCCCCGGGCGCGCGGGTCGTGCCGCTGGTCAATACCGGACGACTGCCCATGGGCATGTCCATGCTCGGCCGCGTGCTGGACGGGGCAGGGCGTGCGCTGGATGGCAAGGGCGGCATGAAGGCCGAGGACTGGGTGCCGATGGATGGCCCGGTGATCAACCCGCTCAAGCGCCATCCCATCAGCGAGCCGCTGGATGTCGGTATTCGCAGCATCAACGGGTTGCTCACGGTCGGGCGCGGCCAGCGTCTCGGGCTGTTCGCCGGTACCGGGGTCGGCAAGTCGGTGCTCTTGGGCATGATGACCCGCTTCACCGAGGCCGACATCATCGTGGTCGGGCTGATCGGTGAGCGGGGGCGTGAGGTCAAGGAATTCATCGAGAATATCCTCGGCGAGGAGAGCATCAAGCGTTCCGTGGTGGTGGCATCGCCGGCTGACGAGGCGCCGCTGATGCGCCTGCGCGCCGCGCAGTACTGCACCCGTATCGCGGAATATTTTCGCGATCAGGGCAAGAACGTGCTGCTGCTGATGGATTCGCTGACGCGCTATGCCCAGGCCCAGCGCGAGATCGCCCTGGCCATCGGCGAGCCGCCGGCGACCAAGGGCTATCCGCCGTCGGTATTCGCCAAGCTGCCGAGTCTGGTCGAGCGCGCCGGCAATGCCGAGCAGGGCGGCGGCTCGATCACCGCCTTCTACACCGTGCTCTCCGAAGGCGACGATCAGCAGGACCCGATCGCCGATGCCGCTCGCGGTGTGCTCGACGGACACATCGTGCTGTCGCGCCGTTTGGCCGAGGAAGGCCACTATCCGGCTATCGACATCGAAGCCTCCATCAGCCGGGTCATGCCGCAGGTGGTGAGCGCCGAGCATGTACGTGCGTCGCAGCGTTTCAAGCAGCTCTGGTCTCGTTACCAGCAGAGCCGCGACCTGATCAGTGTCGGCGCCTATGTGCCAGGCGGCGATCCGGAAACCGATATGGCCATCGCGCGTCAGGCCGAGATGGTCAGTTACTTGCGCCAGGGCCTCGATGAAAGCGAGGACCTGACGCGCAGCGCCGCGCAGCTCGCCGCGGTCTTCAATCCCCGGCAGGGCGGCTAACCGATGGCGGCCAGTCGGGCGGCGCGCCTGGCGCCGGTCATCGAGATGGCCGAAAAGGCCGAGCAGGAGGCCGCACGGCTGCTGGGGCAGGGCCAGACTCAGCTGAATCAGGCCGAGGCCAAGCTCGGTGAACTGGAGCAGTACTTCAGCGATTACCAGCAGCAATGGATGCAGCAGGGCAGCCAGGGCGTCTCGGGGCAGTGGCTGATGAATTACCAGCGCTTCCTGTCGCAGCTGGAGTCGGCGATCGGCCAGCAGCAGCGCAGCGTCAACTGGTACCGCGACAACCTGAAGAAGCTGCGCCAGCAGTGGCACCAGCGGCATGCGCGTGTCGAAGGCCTGAGCAAGCTGGTCGAGAGCTATCAGAAGGAGGCGCGGATCGCGGCGGACAAGCGCGAGCAGAAGTTGCTCGACGAGTACGCCCAGCGGCTGTCCGGGAGGGCGCGTGAGCAGTGATCCGGTCACGGTCCCCGGCCGGATTCGTGCTTGCCGTACCGCTGCTTGAATGATAAATCTTGACCGCGTTTCAACGCGGCGACCGCCACCAGATCGTTTCAGCTGCCATCTGGCGCTTCCGGGATAAATCTTGGAAGTGGATGGCCGCCTTTCAGCCGGTACACGGCTGTTCATTTCGCTTATCGCGACGGCTGCTCGCAGGCCGCTTTCAAGACGTACCGGATCAGGAGTGCCACATGACCATTACCTCGCAGCCTTCGACGGATGGCCAGGAGTTGACCATATCCATCAGCGGACGCTTCGACTTCAATGCGCATCAGGCCTTCCGTGATGCTTACCAGCGCCAGGACGTGAATCCGCAGCGTTATGTGGTCAATCTGCAAGGCACTACCTACATGGACAGTTCGGCGCTGGGCATGCTGCTCTTGCTGCGCGATCACGCCGGCGGCGACGAGGCGGACATCCGCCTGCTCAACTGCAATGGCGACGTGCGCAAGATCCTGTCGGTATCGAATTTCGAACAATTGTTCGTGATCGCCTGACATGCCCATGCGGCTGTCGATCCTGATCGCCGAGGACAGCCCGGTCGATCGGATGCTGCTTTCCACCATCGTTGCCAAGCAGGGCCACCGGGTGTTGACGGCGGCCGATGGGCAGAAGGCGGTCGAGCTGTTCCAGCAGGAGCGGCCGCAGCTGGTGCTGATGGATGCGCTGATGCCGGTGATGGATGGCTTCGAGGCGGCGCGGCGCATCAAGCAACTGGCCGGCGACGAGCTGGTCCCGATCATCTTTCTCACCTCGCTGACCGAGCACGAAGCGCTGGTCAGCTGCCTCGAGGCCGGCGGCGACGACTTCATCGCCAAGCCTTACAACCCGATCATTCTCGAAGCCAAGATCCAGGCCATGCATCGCCTGCGCCGCCTGCAGGCGACCGTGCTCGAACAGCGCGACCTGATCGCCAGACGAAATCAGCAGCTGCTCGACGAACATCGCGCCGCCAAGGCGATTTTCGACAAGGTCGCACATGCCGGTTGCCTGAGTGCGCCGACCATCCGCTACCGTCAGTCGCCACAAGCGCTGTTCAACGGCGACCTGTTGCTGGCAGCACAGGCTCCGGCCGGACAGATGTTCGTCCTTCTCGGTGATTTCACCGGTCACGGGTTGCCGGCCGCGATCGGGGCCATGCCGCTGGCGGAGACCTTTTACGGGATGGCGGCGAAGGGCTATTCGAGCACCGATATCCTTCGCGAGATGAATGCCAAGCTCAAGCAGATCCTTCCGGTGGAGATGTTCTGCTGTGCCACGCTGCTCGATATCGATCCCAAGCAGGGCAGTCTGCGGGTGTGGAACGGTGGTTTGCCGGACGGCTACCTGATCGGCGCGGACGGCCGGCGTACCGCACTGGTATCTCGTCACCTGCCGCTTGGCGTCGTGTCCCCGGCGGCGCTGGACGACAAGTTCGAGCATTACCCGCTGGCGCCCGGCGACCGGCTGTTGCTGCTGTCCGACGGGGTGGTAGAAAGCCGCAATGCCAATGACGAGCTGTTCGGCGAGCCGCGCCTGCTCGCCGCGCTGGACGCCAACGACGATCCGGCGCGGCTGTTCGACGAGATCGAGCAGGCGCTGCTGGATTTCCACGGCCAGCAGCACGACGATCTGAGCCTGGTCGAGGTGGTGGTCAGCCCGGAGGTGATCACGATGCCGTCGATTACAGCGGCCACCGCGCATCGCTCGCGGCCGATGGACTGGTCGTTTCGGCTCGAGCTGCGTGCCGACAGCCTGCGCAGCGGCAATCCATTGCCTTCGTTGCTGCAGATTCTGCTGCAGGTCAATCAGTTGCGCTCGCGCGCCGGTGAAATCTACACCGTGTTGGGTGAGCTCTACTCCAATGCCCTGGAGCATGGCGTGCTCGGTCTCGATTCGAGCCTCAAGTGCGATGCCGACGGTTTCAAGCACTACTACGACCTGCGCCAGCAACGCCTGCAGGCGCTGGTCGACGGTCATGTGCATCTGCAGCTGAGCATCAAGACCGCCCCGCATGGAGGGCGGTTGAGCATCGGCATCAGCGACAGTGGCTCGGGCTTCGACGTGTCGCGCGCGTTGCAGGCGCAGTTTGGCAGCGACCGTTTCAGTGGGCGCGGCTTGCATCTGGTGCGCCAGTTAAGCGACCGATTCGACTGGCAGTCGGATGGGCGCGGGCTGAGCGTGGAGTTCGCCTGGCAGGCTGAGGCATAATCGTCCGCTTTCACTGAGGGGTGTACCGGTGTCCAACACTCATCTCGACAGCGCCGTGCTGGCCACGCTGCAGGACGTGATGGAGAGTGAGTATCCGGCGCTGCTGGATACCTTTCTTGTCGACTCCGAGGAGCGCGTTCGGCTGCTCCGTCAGGCCTGTCTCGCCGACCAGTCGGAGACCTTGCGGCGTGCAGCGCACAGCTTCAAAGGCAGTTGCAGCAACATGGGCGCAACGCTGTTGGCCGACCTCTGTCAGGCGCTCGAGAGCGCCGCTCGGGAGAAGAACCTCGCTCAGGCCCCGGCGCTCATCGAATCCATCGAACGGGAATTCGCCATCATCGGCATCCTGTTCCGAGCCGAGCGCCAGCGCTACGGCTGAATGGCCAAATCTCTGACGCCCCGGCGCTTCCTCTGATAGCTGAGCCGCTGCCGTCGGGCCCGTCGTTTCTGTTCAATCCAGCGCTTCCCGGCGTTTTTCCGGCATTCATGCTGCTGGCCCGGAACTTGCTCTGCTTCCGCCACGATCCATCCGTAGCGGAATGACCTCATGGCTGTTTCCCCCGACCTGTTGCTTAGATCCCCATCCGTCGACGCACGCCCCAAAGCGGCGGCCAAAGCGCCGGAAGCGCCGCGCGAGGGGCGAGATAGCGGCAGCGCTAGCTTCTCCGACGTCTACGCCAAGGAGCGTCAGACGAAACCAGCCGAGCGCCCGGTGCGCAATGAAGCCGGCCGCGACAAGCCGGTCGAGGACAAGCGCGAGCAGGAAACGGCAAAGGCGACCACCGACGAGAAGCCGGCGGTTGCCGAAAGCGGCAATACCTTGCCCCCCGAATCGCCGGCTGAGGAAATACCGGATTCGGAGCTCGATCCAATGCTGCTGCTTGGTCTTGGCACGCAGTTCGTGTCGGAATCCGAAGCCCTGCCTGAAGCCGAGGTCGATGCTGCCTCTCTGCTTCCGGGATTGGCGTCGACCGCTGCGGGCATCGCCGGCGATGAGGCTATCGATGCGGACGAAGCAACACTGGCCGGCCTGCGAACGCAGACCGAAACGCCGGCAGCCATGCAGAAGGCGGCCCAGCAGCAATTGCAGAATCCGCTGGCCGATGCGCAGGCGAAAGCCTCGGCTGACGATGGCTTTGCCAGCGCCTTGCTGGCGAGCCAGGATGCGGGTGAGGGCGAAGAGCTCGACGTGGAACTGCTGACCAAGGATCTGCTGGAAGGCGTGGAGGCGCCAAAGGAGAGTCGCACCAGCGCAAGCGAACTGGCCGCGGGACGCCTCAACCCCTTGAGCCAGGCCATCGCCCAGCAGGTTCAGCAGTCGCAGCGTCCGGCATTGGTACCGGGACAACCGGTGCAGATGCAGCAGTCCGGCTGGAGCGAGGCGGTCGTCGATCGCGTGATGTGGCTGTCCAGCCAGAATCTCAAGTCGGCGGAAATCCAGCTCGATCCGGCTGAACTCGGTCGCATGGAAGTACGCATCGACCTGACCAAGGATCAGGCGCAGGTGACCTTCCTCAGCCCACATGCGGGGGTGCGCGACGCGCTGGAAGGGCAGATGCAGCGACTACGGGAAATGTTCACCCAGCAGGGCATGAACCTGATGGACGTCAACGTCTCCGATCAGTCACTGGCGCGTGGCTGGCAAGGCGGCGACGGCAGTGGCTCCGCACGGGGTGGGGCGTCGGGTGAGGGCGACCTGGCAGGTGAGGAGTTGGAGCTCGGCGTGACGGAAATCGCCTCCAATCGTGCCAGCGGTGACCGCGGGCTCGTCGACTACTACGCCTGAACTGACCCATCCCCCGCGGTGCGGTAATCCGGCGCGGCTATTGCGGGCGCGCGCCGGTTTTCCGCCGCCCGTCGCTGTGATCCCTCTCGCATCGCCTATCCAGGCGTTATCGCCGTCCTTTTCCTGCTACCTTGTGAGCGCACTGCCTGGAGCCTGAGGCAGCGTCCCACTGGCGCGCGTTGACATTGGCACAGCTGTTGCTCCTAACTCCTGAAATCAGAATCGAAAGCTGTTGATGACGGATATTTGGCATGGCTAAGAAGCAGGCTCCACCAGCAGTGCCGCCAACCGGACCGGAAGCGGAACCGGCGGGCAAGGGAAAGCTGAAACTCATCCTGGTGATCGTGGTCGCCATGTTGGTGGCCGTAGGGCTTTCCATCGGCGGTACGCTTTATTTCATGAACAAGGGCGGCGACCTCGGTGACGACAAGGCCGAAGAAACCGCGACCACCGCCTCGGGCAAGCAGCCGGCGATCTATGAAGTGCTGATGCCGGCCTTCGTGGTCAATTTCAGCAACAAGGGCCGCCAGCGTTACATGCAGGTCAGCATCGCATTGATGTCGCGTGATCAGGCTGCGCTGGATGCACTGAAGGTGCATATGCCGTTGTTGCGCAATCGACTGGTCATGCTGTTCTCCAGTCAGGACTTCGAGGCGTTGAAAACGCCCGTAGGCAAGGAAATGCTGCGTCAGCAGGCGACTGCCAGCGTGCAGGAGCTGGCGCAGAAGGAAATCGGCACGCTTGCCGTCGAGCAAGTGCTTTTCACCAACTTCGTATTGCAATAGAAGGCTGCCGCAGATGGCTGTTCAAGACCTGCTCTCGCAAGACGAGATCGATGCGCTCCTGCACGGGGTCGACGACGGTCTGGTGGATACCGAAAGCGATTCCGATCCGGGTTCCATCAAGAGCTACGACCTGACCAGTCAGGACCGCATCGTTCGCGGGCGCATGCCCACGCTGGAAATGATCAACGAGCGTTTCGCCCGCTACACCCGCATTAGCATGTTCAACCTGCTGCGTCGCTCGGCCGATGTGTCGGTGGGTGGCGTGCAGGTGATGAAGTTCGGCGAGTACGTGCATTCGCTGTACGTACCCACCAGCCTCAATCTGGTGAAGATGAAGCCGCTGCGTGGCACCGCGCTGTTCATCCTCGACGCCAAGCTGGTGTTCAAGCTGGTGGACAACTTCTTCGGCGGCGACGGCCGCCACGCCAAGATCGAGGGTCGCGAGTTCACTCCGACCGAATTGCGCGTCGTACGCATGGTGCTCGATCAGGCCTTCACCGATCTCAAGGAAGCCTGGCATGCGGTGCTGGACGTCAACTTCGAGTACGTCAACTCGGAAGTGAATCCGGCCCTGGCCAATATCGTCAGCCCCAGCGAAGTGGTGGTGGTTTCCACCTTCCACATCGAATTGGATAGCGGCGGCGGCGACCTGCACGTGACCATGCCTTATTCGATGATCGAGCCGATCCGCGAGATGCTGGATGCCGGCTTCCAGTCGGACGTCAGCGACCAGGACGAGCGCTGGGTCAAGGCACTGCGCGAAGACATTCTCGACGTCAATGTTCCGCTGGGCGCGACTGTCGTCAGGCGGCAACTGAAATTGCGCGACATTCTGAACATGCAGCCGGGCGACGTGATTCCGGTGGAAATGCCGGAAGACATGATCATGCGTGCCAATGGCATGCCGTCCTTCAAGGTCAAGCTGGGTGCCCATAAGGGCAACCTGGCATTGCAGGTGCTGGAGCCCGTGGTCCGCCCACGCTGAGCCAGCCCTATACTCAATTCGAGCCGATCGAGGATTAGCGATGGCAGACGAACACGACAACACTTCCCCTGAGGAACAGGCGCTGGCCGATGAATGGGCTGCGGCGCTGGCCGAAGCTGGCGACGCCAGCCAGGACGACATCGATGCATTGCTCAATCAGGGCCCGGAAGCAGCCGCGCCGGCCGCTCCGCGCGCACCGCTGGAGGATTTCGCCAGCGCGCCCAAGTCCAATGGCGTGCAGTTGGGGCTGGACGGTCCCAACCTGGACGTGATCCTGGATATCCCGGTTTCCATCTCGATGGAGGTCGGCAGTACCGAAATCAGCATCCGCAACCTGCTGCAGCTCAACCAGGGCTCGGTAGTGGAGCTTGATCGTCTGGCCGGCGAACCGCTGGACGTGTTGGTCAATGGCACCCTCATCGCCCATGGCGAAGTGGTGGTGGTCAACGAGAAGTTCGGCATCCGGCTGACCGATGTGATCAGCCCGACCGAACGTATCAAGAAGCTGCGCTGACATGCGCGCGCTCGCATTCCTGACGGTGTTCGTCGCGCTGCCAGCCTTGGCCGCGGAGCCGGCAACCAGCATGAGCAGCGCTGGTATGGGCGCGCAGCTGAGCAAGCTGATGCTCGGCCTGTTGCTGGTGATCGGGCTGATCTTCCTGCTCGCCTGGCTGCTGCGTCGGGTTCAGCAGCTGAACCCGCGCGGCACTCAGGTGATCAAGCTGATCTCCACCCAGACGCTGGGGCCGCGCGAACGGCTGGTGCTGGTCCAGGTCGGCGGCGAGCAGATCCTGATCGGTCTCAGTGGCGGCCGCATCACGCCATTGCACGTGATGCAGGAGCCGGTACACCTGCCGGACGCCGAGCCGGCCAACCCCGAATTCGCCCAGCGTCTGATGGAGCTGCTCGGCAAGGACCACAAGGACAAGTCTTGATGTTGCGCATTCTGCTGGTGGTGGCGCTGATGCTGCTCGGCCCGTTCGCCATGGCGCAGGAGCCTTCCGGCATCCTGGCCCAGGGAAACAACCCGCTCTCGATTCCGGCGATCACCCTGACCACCGACGCGCAAGGGCAGCAGGAATACTCGGTCAGCCTGCAGATTCTGTTGATCATGACGGCGCTGAGCTTCATTCCGGCGTTCGTCATGCTGATGACCAGCTTCACCCGCATCATCATCGTGTTTTCCATCCTGCGTCAGGCGCTCGGCCTGCAGCAGACGCCGTCGAACCAGATCCTCATCGGTCTGACCCTCTTCCTCACGCTGTTCATCATGGCGCCGGTATTCGACCGGATAAACCAGGATGCCCTGCAGCCGTACCTCAGCGAGCAGATCCCGGCGCAGGAAGCGATCGCTCGCGCCGAGGTGCCGCTCAAGGGCTTCATGCTGGCGCAGACCCGCGAGAGCGATCTGGAACTGTTCGTCAGGCTGTCGCGGCGCACCGACATCGCTTCGCCGGAAGCCGCACCGATGACCATCCTGGTGCCGGCTTTCGTCACCTCGGAGTTGAAGACGGCATTCCAGATCGGTTTCATGATCTTCATTCCGTTCCTGATCATCGATATGGTGGTGGCCAGCGTGCTCATGGCGATGGGCATGATGATGCTCTCGCCGCTGATCATCTCGTTGCCGTTCAAGATCATGCTGTTCGTGCTGGTCGACGGCTGGGGGCTGATCATCGGCACGCTGGCCGGTAGCTTCGGCACGCTTTAGGAACCACGCCAATGACTCCAGAAGTAGCGGTGGACCTGTTTCGCGAAGGGCTGTGGATGACGGCGATGATCGTTGGCGTGCTAGTGGTGCCGAGCCTGCTGGTCGGCCTGGTGGTGGCCATGTTCCAGGCCGCGACGCAGATCAACGAGCAGACCCTGAGCTTTCTGCCGCGCCTGCTGGTCATGCTGATGACGCTGATATGGGCTGGGCCATGGCTGGTGCGTGAGCTGATGGAGTACACCCAGAACCTCGTTCAGAACATTCCGTTGCTGATCGGGTAAGCGCGTGCTTGAGCTAAGCAATGCGCAGATCGGCGGCTGGGTAGGGCAGTTCCTGCTGCCGCTGTTCCGCATCGCCGCCTTGCTGATGAGCATGCCGCTGATCGGTACGCAGCTGGTGCCGATGCGGGTACGGCTGTACCTGGCCCTGGCCATCGCGCTGGTACTGGTGCCGACGTTGCCGGCCATGCCCGTGGTCGAGTCGCTCAGTCTGGCCTCGTTCCTGCTGATCGCCGAACAGTTGGTGATCGGTGTGATGCTGGGCTTCGTTCTGCAGCTGTTCTTCCACGTCTTCATCGTGTCCGGCCAGTTGCTGGCCATGCAGATGGGCCTGGGTTTCGCGTCGATGGTCGATCCGGCCAACGGCATCTCGGTGCCGGTGCTCGGTCAGTTCTTCAACATGCTGGTGATCCTGTTGTTCCTCTCGGTCAACGGTCATCTGGTGGTGCTGGAGATTCTCGCTGAGAGCTTCGTGACGCTGCCGGTAGGTGGTGGTCTGTCGACCAACCATTTCTGGGAGGTGGCAGGCAAGCTGGGCTGGGTGCTGGGCGCCGGCCTGCTGCTGGTGCTGCCGGCGATCACCGCGCTGCTGGTGGTGAACCTGGCGTTCGGCCTGATGACCCGCGCGGCGCCGCAACTGAACATCTTCTCCATTGGCTTTCCGCTGACCCTGGTGCTGGGTCTGATCATCGTCTGGATCGGCATGGCGGACATCTTCGCCCAGTACCAGATCTTCGTCAGCGAAGCGCTGGCGATGCTGCGTGAGCTGGCGGGAGCGCGCTGATGACCGCGGCAGGGCAGGAGATCGCGCATGGCTGAGAGCGAAAGCGGCGCCGACAAAAGCGAGGAACCCACAGAGAAACGCCTGCGCGAATCGCGCGAAAAAGGGCAGCTGGCTCGTTCCCGCGAGCTCAGCACGGTCGCCGTGACCCTTGGCGGCATCGGCGGTTTGCTGGCATCGGGTGCAGGCCTGGCGCAGAGCCTGATGGCGATGATGCAGGGTACCTTCGAGCTGAGCCGCGAAACGCTGCTCGACGAAGGCTCCATGGTTCGACTGCTGATGGGCAGCGGCATGATTGCGCTGGAGGCGATCATGCCGCTGCTGATCGCCTTGCTGATCGCATCGATCGTCGGCCCGGTGGCGCTTGGTGGCTGGTTGTTCTCGGCCAAGGCGATGGCGCCGAAGATGAGCCGGATGAATCCGGCCGCAGGGCTCAAGCGGATGTTCTCCACCAAGGCGCTGGTCGAGCTGCTCAAGGCGCTGGGTAAGTTTCTGGTGGTGCTCAGCGTCGCTTTGCTGGTGCTTTCGGCCTATCAGGACGATCTGTTGTCCATCGCCAAGCAGCCGCTGGATCTGGCTATCATGCACAGCGCCGAAGTGGTTGGCTGGTGCGCCCTGTGGATGGCCTGTGGTTTGATTCTGATCGCGGCGGTTGATGTGCCGTTCCAGCTCTGGGACAACAAGCAGAAGCTGATGATGACCAAGCAGGAGGTCAAGGACGAGTACAAGGATTCCGAGGGCAAGCCGGAGGTCAAGTCGCGCATCCGCCAGCTGCAGCGTGAAGCGGCGCAGCGGCGCATGATGCAGGCTGTGCCCGAGGCAGACGTGGTGATCACCAACCCGACGCACTTCGCCGTCGCCCTGAAATACGACGGCGACAAGGGCGGTGCGCCGCGGCTGGTGGCCAAGGGCGGCGACTTCGTCGCGCTGAAGATTCGCGAGATCGCCCAGGAACATCAGGTGACCGTGCTGGAGTCGCCTGCACTGGCTCGGGCGGTGTACTACTCGACCGAGCTGGAGCAGGAGATTCCCGCCGGCCTCTACCTGGCAGTCGCGCAGGTACTGGCGTACGTCTATCAGCTGCGCCAGTACCGCGCCGGCAAGGGGCGGCGACCGGACCCGTTGAATGATGTGCCCATCCCGCCGGATCTGCGTCGCGACGAGTGAGGCCTATCACATGGCGGGCCGACGGCTCGCTGTCGTGTCCCTGCGTTATTCGATGACGCCACAGGCGACCCGCGCACCACCGCCGCCGAGGGGTTGCGGATGGTCGGAATGGTTGTCTCCGCCCTGGTGGACCATCAGCGCCAAGCCTTTGATATCGCCCAGGCTCTTCAGCCGCGGTGCCAGCACTGGTTGACTGGCTTTGCCTTCGCTGTCGACATACAGCGCCGGGAGGTCGCCCATATGGCCGTCACCCCAGGGTTCGCCATGCTTGCCACTGTTCTTCGGGTCCCAGTGTCCGCCGGCAGCGCCAGCCGGAGTCTGCTTGCCATCAATCTCGGCCGGCTCGCAACTGCCCTTGGCGTGAACGTGAAAGCCGTGGGCGCCAGGCTGCAGGCCAGATAGCTCGGGACGGAACACCAGCCCGTATTCGTTGCTTTCGATCTTGACGCTGCCGACCGATTCGCCGACGCCCTGGGCCGTCACGGCATTCACCTTGACGCTCAATGTCTCAGCCTGAACGGCGACGGCAGTGCAGCCGGCCAGCGCGGCGATGATCCACTGTTTCATCTGAAAGCTCCTTTGTACAAACGGCGACGGGCTGTCGCCGGTTGCTAGTGTGACTGCCAGTTGTCGATGGCGTTCGCTGGCGCGGCGGCTCGCAGGTCGGGTTGGGGAGAGGCCGTGCGGCGGGCTCTGCGACGGGCCGCGGAAGTTGGACCCCTTCTTGCTATAACCCGGGCAGGACGCTTGTCGCGTCAAGAATTCGTTATGTATCCCCGGGGGCTACGTTGGATCGCACGCAACTCATCAATATTCGCAATGGCCTGACGGGTGCGGGGCGCGGCAACCTCGGCGTGCCGCTGCTGCTGCTCGTGATGATGGGCATGATGATGCTGTCGGTGCCGCCGTTCCTCCTGGATCTGCTGTTCACCTTCAACATCGCGTTGTCGATCGTCGTGCTGCTGGTCAGCGTCTATGCGATGCGCCCGCTGGATTTCGCGGTGTTCCCGACGATTCTGCTGGTCGCCACGCTGATGCGTCTGGCGTTGAACGTGGCGTCGACGCGGGTGGTACTGATCAACGGCCATGAGGGCGGCTCGGCTGCAGGTCATGTGATCGAGGCCTTCGGTAATGTGGTGATCGGCGGCAACTACGTCGTCGGTATCGTGGTGTTCGCGATCCTCATGATCATCAACTTCGTCGTGGTGACCAAGGGTGCCGGCCGTATCTCGGAAGTCAGCGCGCGTTTCACCCTCGATGCCATGCCCGGCAAGCAGATGGCGATCGACGCCGACCTCAATGCCGGTCTGATCGACCAGGAGGAAGCCAAGAAGCGCCGTACCGAAGTGTCGTCCGAAGCCGATTTCTACGGTTCCATGGACGGTGCGTCGAAGTTCGTCCGCGGTGACGCCATCGCTGGCCTGCTGATTCTCTTCATCAACCTGATTGGCGGCGTCGGCATCGGCATGGCGCAGCACGGCATGAGCATCAGCGAAGCTGGCCAGGTCTATGCGCTGCTGACCATCGGTGATGGCCTGGTTGCGCAGATTCCTTCGCTGCTGCTGTCCACCGCAGCGGCCATCATGGTGACCCGCGTTACCAGTTCCGAGGACATGGGACAGCAGGTGCAGCGGCAGATGTTCGCCTCGCCGAAGGCGCTGGCCGTGTCTGCGGCGATCATGATTGCCATGGGCCTGGTCCCAGGCATGCCGCATATGTCCTTCCTCGGCCTCGGCGCCGCGGCTGCAGGCGGTGCCTACTGGATCTGGCATCGGCAGAAACAGGTCGTGAAGAAAGCCGAGCAGGAAGTACAGAAACAGCAGGATCTGCTCCCGGCCCAGCGTGCGGCTGAAACCAAGGAGCTGGGCTGGGACGATGTGACCCCGGTGGACATGGTGGGGCTGGAAGTTGGCTACCGCCTGATTCCGCTGGTGGATCGCAACCAGGGCGGTCAACTGCTGGCGCGAATCAAGGGTGTGCGCAAGAAGCTCTCGCAGGACCTGGGCTTCCTGATGCCCTCGGTTCACATCCGCGACAACCTCGATCTGTTGCCCAACGCCTATCGCTTGACGCTGATGGGGGTCAGTCTGGCCGAGGCGGAGGTCTATCCGGATCGCGAGCTGGCGATCAATCCGGGTCAGGTGTTCGGCCCCTTGAACGGCATTACCGCCAGAGACCCGGCGTTCGGGCTTGAGGCGGTCTGGATCGAGGCGAGCCAGCGCGATCAGGCGCAGTCGCTCGGTTACACCGTGGTGGATGCCAGTACCGTGGTCGCCACCCACCTCAATCAGGTGCTGCACAAGCATGCCCACGAGCTGCTTGGCCATGAGGAAGTCCAGCAACTGCTGCAGTTGCTGGCCAAGAGCTCGCCCAAGCTGGCCGAGGAACTGGTGCCCGGCATGGTTTCGCTGTCGACGCTGCTCAAGGTGTTGCAAGCCTTGCTGCAGGAGCAGGTGCCGGTGCGCGACATCCGTACCATCGCCGAGGCCATCGCCAATGCGGCGGCCAAGAGTCAAGATCCCGCCGCAATGGTTGCCGCGGTACGTGTCGCACTGTCTCGCGCAATCGTGCAAAACGTTGTGGGACTAGAGCCGGAGCTGCCTGTGATCACGCTGGAGCCTCGGTTGGAACAGATTTTGCTCAATAGCCTGCAGAAGGCTGGTCAAGGCTCCGAAGACGGCATTCTGCTGGAGCCGGGAATGGCCGAAAAGTTGCAAAGGTCTCTGGTAGAAGCAGCACAGCGTCAAGAAATGCTCGGCAAACCGGCAGTACTGCTGGTGGCCAGCCCGGTACGGGCGATGCTGTCGAGATTCGCGCGTCTGGCGGTACCGAACATTCATGTTCTGGCCTACCAGGAAATACCGGACAACAAGCAGGTCACCATCGTCTCGACGGTGGGTCAGAATTAACCGAGGGTACAGGCCATGCAGGTCAAACGTTTCTTCGCCGCCGATATGCGCATCGCCATGAAAATGGTTCGCGACGAGTTGGGCGCCGATGCCGTGATCATCGGCAATCGCCGGGTGGCCGGTGGCGTCGAGCTGACTGCTGTGCTCGATTACCCCATGCAGTCCGCACCGGCAGCCAACAAGCCCAATCCTGCGCTGGAAGCCGAATTGCGCAAGACCCAGTCGCGTCTGGCCAATGCACATGCCGAGCTGAGCGCCGCCCCACGGGCGAAGATGCAGGATCGTCAACTGGTTGACGAGAAGCCCGCCGCAGCGACCAGCAAGGTGCAACCCGAGGCGGTTGCCGAGCCTTCCCCCGCGGCCGACTCCCGTGCCATCGAAGCGATGTACTCGGAACTGCACGGTTTGCGCGAGCTGATCGAAGTGCAGCTCGGCTCGATCGCCTGGGGGCAGGAGCAGAGCCGTCGTCCGCAGCAGGCCGGCCTCTGGCGCCGTCTGCAGCGTCTGGGCCTGCCGGCCGAGCTGTCGCGTAGCCTGTTGGAAAAGGTTGCCGGCATCAACGAGCCGCGCCAGGCCTGGCGCATGGTGCTGGCGTATCTGGCGCAGGCAATCAAGGTCACCAAGAACGAGCCGCTGGAAGAGGGCGGTGTGATTGCTCTGGTCGGCCCGGCAGGGGTCGGCAAGACCACCACGCTGGCCAAGCTGGCGGCTCGCTATGTGCTGAAACATGGCGCGCAGAGCATTGCGCTGGCCAGCATGGACAATTACCGGATCGGTGCGCAAGAGCAGCTCAAGACCTTGGGCCGTATCCTCGACGTGCCGGTGGTGCAGATCGATCCTAGCCAGCCGCTGAGCAAGTCGCTGGCTTCGCTGGCGCGTAAGCGGATCATCCTGATCGATACCGCCGGCTTGCCGGCAAGCGATCCGACGCTGCGCATGCAGCTCGAAGCGCTGTCCGACAAGGGCGTCAAATCGAAGAATTACCTGGTGCTGGCAGCAACCAGCCAGAGCCAGGTGCTCAAGGCCGCATGGCACAACTATCGTCGTTGTGGGTTGGCCGGTTGTATCCTGACCAAGCTCGACGAGGCGGGCAGCCTTGGTGATGTGCTCGGTCTCACGATCAGCCAGCATTTGCCGATAGCCTACCTCGCCGATGGCCCCCGTATTCCTGACGACCTGCATCTGCCGCGCAGCCATCAGCTGGTCAGTCGGGCGGTGAGCCTGCAGTCCGGCGAGGAGCCGAGCGAAGAAACCATGGCTGACATGTTCGCCGGGTTGTACAACGGTTCGTCAAGGCGAGCCGGATGATGCTGCGACAGCGGTACTCGAATGAATCAGATGCGTACCATACGGGCGCATCGCCGGCCGCAAGGCCCCAGCAAGATATAGGCGTGTGAACATGGGTATGCATCCCGTACAGGTGATTGCGGTGACCGGCGGCAAGGGTGGCGTCGGCAAGACCAACGTGTCGGTCAATCTGGCGCTGGCACTGGCCGATCTCGGCCGGCGTGTGGTACTGCTCGATGCCGATCTGGGCCTGGCCAACGTCGATGTGCTGCTGGGCCTGACCAGCAAGCGGACCTTGGCCGATGTCATTGCCGGCGAGTGCGATCTGCGCGATGTGCTGATCCAGGGGCCAGGGGGCATTCGCATAGTGCCCGCCGCATCCGGCACGCAGAGCATGGTGCAACTGTCGTCGCTGCAGCATGCCGGCCTGATCCAGGCATTCAGCGAGCTCGGTGACGAACTCGATGTGCTGATCATCGATACCGCAGCCGGTATCGGCGACTCCGTGGTCAGCTTCGTGCGCGCCGCTCAGGAAGTCTTGCTGGTGGTCACCGACGAGCCCACGTCCATCACCGATGCCTACGCGCTGATCAAGCTGCTGAACCGCGACTACGGCATCAGCCGCTTCCGCGTGCTGGCCAACATGGCTCACGCACCGCAGGAAGGTCGCAATCTGTTCGCCAAGCTGACCAAGGTTACCGAGCGCTTTCTTGACGTGGCGCTGCAGTATGTCGGTGCGGTCCCTTACGACGAGGCGGTGCGCAAGGCCGTGCAGAAGCAGCGCGCCGTCTATGAAGCGTACCCGCGCTCGAAATGTGCACTAGCCTTCAAGGCGATCGCGCAGAAGGTCGATACCTGGCCGCTGCCGGCGACACCGCGGGGTCATCTCGAATTCTTCGTAGAGCGCCTCATCAGCCCCGCTTCACCCAGCCACGAATGACAGGTGCCGGATCCGCTATGTATTACAGCAAGGCTCAGGCAAAGGATGCTCAGTACCGCCTGATCGATCAGTACGCCCCGTTGGTCAAGCGCATCGCTTACCACCTGTTGGCGCGTCTGCCTGCCAGCGTGCAAGTGGACGATCTGATTCAGGCTGGAATGATCGGACTGCTGGAAGCAGCTAAGAAATACGACGCCGGCAAAGGTGCCAGTTTCGAAACCTACGCCGGTATCCGCATCCGCGGCACCATGCTGGACGAAGTCCGCAAGGGTGATTGGGCGCCGCGCTCGGTGCATCGCAATTCGCGGATGGTCAGCGAGGCGATCCGGGCGATCGAAGCGAAAACCGGGCGTGACGCTAAAGATCATGAGGTTGCAGCCGAACTTAAGCTAAGTCTCGACGAGTATTACGGCATTCTGGGCGATACGCTGGGCAGCCGCCTGTTCAGCTTCGACGATCTGCTGCAGGAAGGCGATCACGGCGAGCTCGAGGAAGATGCTGCCAGTCTCCATCCGGAGCCGTTCCGCGATCTCGAGGGTGAGCGTTTTCAGCAGGCGCTGGCCGACGCCATCGCCAACCTGCCCGAGCGTGAAAAGCTGGTGCTGTCGCTGTATTACGACGAAGAATTGAATTTGAAGGAAATCGGTCAGGTGCTGGGGGTCAGCGAGTCGCGTGTGAGCCAGTTGCATAGCCAGTGCGCTGCGCGCTTGCGCGCGCGCCTCGGCGAATGGCGCGCCAATTGACGATTGTTTGCGGTATGACGTGCTCGGTTTGCTGAGGCATTTTGGGACTTACGGAGGTCGACTTGGACAAGAACATGAAAATCCTCATCGTCGATGACTTCTCGACGATGAGACGAATCATCAAGAACCTCTTGCGTGATCTGGGGTTCACCAACACCGCCGAGGCGGATGACGGTACTACCGCGCTGCCGATGCTCAAGAGCGGCAGCTTCGACTTCCTGGTGACCGACTGGAATATGCCGGGCATGAGCGGCATCGACCTGCTGCGCACCGTGCGTGCCGATGAGCGTCTGAAGCACCTGCCGGTGCTGATGGTGACCGCTGAAGCCAAGCGCGATCAGATCATCGAAGCCGCCCAGGCCGGGGTTAACGGCTATGTGGTCAAGCCTTTCACTGCCCAGGTGCTCAAGGAGAAGATCGAGAAGATCTTCGAGCGCGTCAACGGCTGAAGCAGCAACGCCGCGAGGGCACTATGACGCAAGCAGACCAAAGCCTGGCAGAGTTCGAAGCGACTCTGAAGGCGAACGCACCCAAGTTGATCGAAAGTCTGCAGCAAGGCCGCTTCGATGAAGCGACGCAGATGTTCAATGAGCTGAATCAGGTGCGCAATCACGGGCTCTACCTGGAAGTTGGCAAGCTCACCCGCGAGTTGCACAACGCCATCGTCAAGCTCGAGATGGACACCTGCGCCACCGGTGGCGACCCGTCGCCGATCACGGACGCGACCGATCGCCTGTCCTACGTGGTGGAAATGACCGAGAAGGCAGCCAACCGCACCATGGACCTGGTCGAAGAATCAGCGCCACTGGTGAACTACGTGAGCTATGAGGCGCAGAGCCTGACAGCCGACTGGCAGCGTTTCATGCGGCGCGAAATGAATGCCGATCAGTTCCGCGATCTGGTCAAACGCATCGACCAGTATCTTCAGCGCAGCATGAACGATGGCAGCCAGCTGTCGCAGAACCTCAGCGAAATCATGTTGGCGCAGGACTTCCAGGACCTGACCGGCCAGGTGATCAAGCGAGTGACGCGCCTCGTCACTGACCTCGAAAGCAACCTGCTCAATCTTGTCCTGATGGCGGGGCAGGTCGATCGCGTTGTGGGCATCCAGCATGACCGCGAAGCGATGCGCGCCGAGCAGGAAAAGAAAAAACAAGAAAAAGAGCCTTCCAAGGGTGAAGGTCCGCAGATGCATGCCGATATGCGTGAAGATGTCGTTTCCGGCCAGGACGATGTCGATGATCTGCTTTCAAGCCTGGGCTTTTAGGGGAAGTGAATATGAGCTTCGACGCCGATGAAGAAATCCTCCAGGACTTCCTGGTAGAGGCCGGCGAGATTCTCGAACTATTGTCCGAGCAACTCGTGGAGCTGGAAAGCAGCCCCGATGACATGGCGTTGCTCAATGCGATTTTTCGCGGGTTCCATACGGTCAAGGGCGGTGCCGGGTTCCTTCAGCTGCATGAGCTGGTGGAGTGCTGCCATATCGCCGAAAACGTCTTCGACATCCTGCGCAAGGGTGAGCGTCGAGTCGATTCCGAACTGATGGATGTCGTTCTGCAGGCGCTCGACGCCGTGAATGCGATGTTCAGCCAGGTCCGCGAGCGCGTCGAGCCGACGCCGGCCTCGCGTGAATTGCTTGCCGCGCTGGCGCGTCTGGCAGAGCCAGCTTCGGCTGATGAACCGGCGCCGGAAGTCGAGCCGTCGATTATGGCCGAGCCCCAGTCCGAAGGTGCCGACAGCGAATTCGAACAGCTGCTCGATGCCATTCAGCCGCCCGCCAGTGAGCCGGTTGTGGCCGAAACGGCGGGTCCTGTTACCGACGAAATCACCGACGACGAATTCGAGTCGCTGCTCGACCAGCTGCATGGCAAAGGTCAGTTCTCTGCCACTGCAAGCGCCTCGATGCCCGCGGAAAGCGAATCCGCCACCGCACCGGCCAGTGACGAAATCACCGATGACGAATTCGAAGCCTTGCTGGATCAACTGCATGGCAAGGGCAAGTTCGAAGCGGCCCCGGCTCCACCCGCTGCGCCAGCAAGCGCCGAACCGGTAAAGGGCGATGCGGCAGCTGGTGCAACTGACGAGATCACCGACGACGAGTTCGAGGCACTGCTGGATCAACTGCATGGCAAGGGCAAGTTCGAGCCTGCGATCGTCGAGACACCGGTTGAGCCTGCCGCGGCTGCGCCGATCAAGCCGGCGCCCAAGCCTGAGCCTGCCCGCGCTGCTGCTCCGGCCAAGGCCGCTCCGGCAGCTGCGGTGAGCAAGCCGGCTGCCGCTGCTCCGGCGGAAAAGCCTCCTGCCGAGGCCGAGACCACCGTGCGCGTCGATACCGCACGGCTGGACGAGATCATGAACATGGTCGGCGAGCTGGTGCTGGTGCGTAACCGTCTGGTACGCCTGGGCTCCAACAGCGGCGACGAGGCGATGGCCAAGGCGGTCTCCAACCTCGACGTGGTGACGGCCGATCTGCAGAGCGCGGTGATGAAGACCCGCATGCAGCCGATCAAGAAGGTCTTCGGTCGCTTCCCGCGCCTGGTTCGCGACCTGGCACGCAGTCTGAAGAAAGAGATCAACCTTGAGCTGGTCGGTGAAGAAACTGACCTCGACAAGAACCTGGTCGAAGCACTGGCCGACCCGCTGGTGCACCTGGTGCGCAACGCAGTCGACCACGGTATCGAAATGCCGGAGGAGCGTGAAGCTGCCGGCAAACCGCGTACCGGGCGGGTGGTGCTCTCCGCTGAGCAGGAAGGCGACCACATCCTGTTGATCATCAGTGATGACGGCAAGGGTATGGATGCCAACGTCCTGCGTGCCAAGGCCGTCGAGAAAGGCATGCTGGAGAAGGATGCCGCCGATCGCCTGAGCGATCTGGAGTGCTACAACCTGATCTTCGCGCCGGGGTTCTCGACCAAGACCGAGATTTCCGACGTATCCGGCCGCGGTGTCGGCATGGACGTGGTCAAGACCAAGATTTCCCAGCTCAACGGCACGGTGAACGTGTTCTCCAACAAGGGCCAGGGCTCGCGGGTAGTGATCAAGGTGCCGCTGACTCTGGCGATCATGCCCACCCTGATGGTCATGCTCGGCAACCAGGCCTTCGCCTTCCCGCTGGTCAACGTCAACGAGATCTTCCACCTCGATCTGTCGCGAACCAACGTTGTCGATGGCCAGGAAGTAGTGATCGTCCGCGACAAGGCGCTGCCGCTGTTCTACCTCAAGCGCTGGCTGGTCCATGACGCGGCTCAGGAAGAGCAGCGCGAAGGCCATGTGGTCATTCTCAGCGTCGGCAACCAGAGCATCGGCTTCGTCGTCGATCAGCTCGTGGGGCAGGAAGAGGTGGTCATCAAGCCGCTAGGCAAGATGCTGCAGGGTACGCCGGGTATGTCCGGTGCGACCATCACCGGCGATGGCCGCATCGCTCTGATTCTCGATGTTCCCAGCATGCTCAAGCGGTACGCACGCAGGATTTGATTCAGTCAGGCAGCGTTCACCTCGGATGGGAGCGCTGCCGCTAGGAGTGATGTATGGCAGTCAAGGTCCTGGTCGTCGACGATTCCGGTTTCTTTCGTCGGCGCGTCTCGGAAATCCTTTCCTCTGATTCGAATATCCAGGTCGTCGGCACCGCCACCAACGGACGGGAGGCGATCGACCAGGTGCTGGCGCTGAAGCCGGATGTCATCACCATGGACTACGAGATGCCGATGATGGACGGCATCACCGCGGTGCGGCAGATCATGCAGCGCTGTCCGACACCGGTGCTGATGTTCTCCTCGCTGACGCACGAAGGCGCGCGAGTCACCCTCGATGCGCTGGATGCCGGCGCCGTGGACTATCTGCCAAAGAACTTCGAAGACATTTCGCGTAATCCGGACAAGGTCAAGCAGCTGCTGTGCGAGAAGGTACATACCGTTTCACGCAGCAACCGTCGCTACAGCACGTTCTGTACCTCGAGCGTAAGCACGCCGCCGGTATCCTCGCGTGGCACTACGTCGACATTGGCAACGACAGCGTTCCGGACAGGTGCTACAACGCCAGCCCCCGCGGCGCCGGCAACTCGTTCGCCGGCGCCCAAGCGCAAGGCGTACAAGCTGGTGGCCATCGGTACCTCTACCGGTGGTCCGGTGGCGCTGCAGCGTGTGCTCACCCAGCTGCCGGCCAATTTCCCGGCGCCGATCGTACTCATCCAGCACATGCCGGCTGCCTTCACCAAGGCTTTCGCCGACCGTTTGGACAAGCTTTGCCGCATCCGCGTCAAGGAAGCCGAGGACGGCGACGTGCTGCGTCCGGGGCTTGCCCTGCTGGCGCCGGGCGGCAAGCAGATGATGATCGATGGCCGCGGCGCGGTACGCATCCTGCCGGGCGATGATCGCCTCAACTACAAGCCTTGCGTCGACGTCACCTTCGGTTCGGCCGCCAAGTCGTTTCACGACAAGGTGCTCGCGGTGGTGCTGACCGGCATGGGAGCCGATGGTCGCGAAGGCGCACGGTTGCTCAAGCAGAGCGGCAGCCAGGTGTGGGCGCAGGATGAAGCCAGCTGCGTGATCTACGGCATGCCGATGGCGGTGGTCAAAGCCAACCTGAGCGACGCGGTCTACGGGCTCGACGATATCGGCCGCAATCTTGCCGAGGCGTGCATCTGATGGAGGCCTGCCTCTAATGGACGTACTCAGCCTGATCGGGCTGCTGTTGGCGTTCGTCGCCATCGTCGGGGGCAATTTTCTCGAGGGCGGCCATATCTCGGCGTTGCTCAATGGACCGGCCGCGCTGATCGTGCTTGGCGGCACCCTGGGTGCCGTCCTGTTGCAGACGCCCATCGCCGTGTTCATGCGGGCGATGAGTATCGGTCGCTGGATCTTCTTTCCACCGCGTATCGATCTTGCGCGTGGCATTCTCATGGTCACTACCTGGAGCAATACCGCACGCAAGGAAGGGCTGCTCGGCCTCGAGCCTGTCGCGGAGACGGAGCCCGACCCCTACGCACGTAAGGGCCTGCAGCTGCTGGTCGATGGCGCCGAGCCGGAAGTGATCCGCAGCATCCTCGAAGTCGATCTGTATACCCAGGAAGGCCGTGACCTGCGCGCGGCCAAGGTCTACGAGAGCATGGGGGGCTACTCGCCAACCATCGGCATCATCGGTGCGGTAATGGGGCTGATCCATGTGATGGGCAATCTGGCCGATCCCAGCCAGCTGGGCAGTGGCATCGCCGTCGCGTTCGTGGCGACCATTTATGGCGTTGCCTTCGCCAACCTGCTGGTGCTGCCGGCCGGCAACAAGCTGAAGAGTATCGTCCAGCGGCAGACCGCCTATCGCGAGATGCTGCTGGAGGGCGTGCTGTCCATCGCCGAGGGCGAGAATCCGCGTTCCATCGAGATGAAGCTGCAAGGCTTCATGGACTGACCGCCATGGCCAGACGCAGACCACCGGAAGAGCACGAGAATCATGAGCGATGGTTGGTGTCCTACGCCGACTTCATCACGCTGTTGTTCGCCTTCTTCGTGGTGATGTACTCGATCTCCTCGATCAACGAGGGCAAGTACAAGATCCTCTCCGACTCGCTGGTCGGTGTGTTCAATCAGGTCGATCGTTCGGTCAAGCCAATCCCCATCGGCGAGGAGCGACCTCGGACCACCGAGGCGGATGTGTCCCAGGTCGAGGATCTTTCCGGCCCGTCTTCGTCGGCGGGGAAACCGACCCTCGATCCGCTGGAGCGGATTGCGCAAAGCATGCGCGAGACGTTCGGCGAGCTGATTGCCAACGAACAATTGACGATCCGTGGCAATGAGTTGTGGATCGAGATCGAGCTCAACTCCAGCCTGCTGTTCCCCAGCGGCGATGCGCTACCCAACGACCAGGCATTTCTGCTGATCGACAAGGTTGCCGGAATTCTGGCTCCTTTCGACAACCCGATCCATGTCGAAGGGTTTACCGACAATCTGCCTATCAGTACCAGCCAGTTTCCGACCAACTGGGAACTGTCCGCCGCTCGCGCTGGCAGCGTTGTGCGAATGCTGGCGGCACAGGGTGTGGATCCATCGCGGATGGCGGCGGTGGGCTATGGTGAATTTCAGCCCGTGGCGGACAACGCGACGGCCGAAGGCCGGGCGCGCAACCGCCGGGTGATTCTGGTGGTGTCGCGCAATCTCGACGTGCGCCGCAGTGTCACCGGAATGGGCAGCAGCAACGTACGGCCCGACGATGCCTTGCGGCGGGCTGGCACACAATCTGCACCGGCTGCGTCCATGTAGGCGCTTCAGGGCGCAGTCGTCAAAACACCGTCGCTTTGCCGTATCCAGGCAATGCCGTTCCGGTCAGCTTCGCCGGGTGGAAGATCAATGAGAGTCTGGGCTGTAGCCAATCAAAAGGGTGGAGTGGGCAAGACCACCACGTCGATCGCACTGGCGGGCTTGCTGGCCGATTCCGGTAAGCGCGTCGTCGTGCTGGATCTGGATCCGCATGGCTCGATGACCAGCTATTTCGGGCACGATCCCGATAATCTGGACCATAGCGTCTTCGATCTCTTCCAGCACCAGGGCACCGTGCCGGATGGCCTGCCATGGCAGCTGCTGCTGGCCACCAGTCACGAGCGCATCTCGCTGATGCCGTCCAGCACCGTGCTGGCGACACTCGAGCGCCAGTCGCCCGGGCAGAACGGCCTCGGGCTGGTCATTGCCAAGAGCCTGTCGCAGCTGTGGCAGGACTTCGATTACGCCATTATCGACAGCCCGCCGCTGCTCGGTGTGCTGATGGTCAACGCGCTGGCTGCCAGTCAGCAGTTGGTGATTCCGGTGCAGACGGAGTTCCTGGCGATGAAGGGTCTGGAGCGAATGGTCAGTACGCTGTCGATGATCAATCGCTCGCGCAAGCAGGCGCTGCCTTACACCATCGTGCCGACCCTGTTCGACCGCCGTACCCAGGCCTCGATGAATACGCTCAAGGTACTGCGAGCCGGTTATGCCGATCATCTCTGGCCAGCATTCATTCCGGTCGATACGCGGCTGCGCGATGCCAGCCGCGCCGGCCTGACGCCTTCACAGTTCGATCCGGCCAGCCGTGCGGTTCTTGCCTATCGGGCCTTGCTCAAGCACCTGTTGGCGTCGCAAGTGTCTCCGCAGGTGGCGTGAAGTGCCATGCCGCTCGGCGCCTGCCAGCTCAAGTTTGTCGCGCCAGTGGCCGATAGCCTGTTCAGATTCTCATAACGAGTTCGTTCCATGAGCCGCACCGTCCTAACCGAAACCCGATCCCAGCAGGCGCTGCAGTCCTATCTCGACGGGCTGTTGCAGGATGCTGCCATCGAACTGGCGGACTCGGTCAGTCAGGACGAGTTCCAGGCGGCCGTGCTCGAGGAGCAGCTGCGTGATACGCGGCAGAACCAGCCGCCGCGTCTGGAAATAGTCCAGCCGACGCCGCTGGTGGTGGATGCCCCTGTGGTGGAAGTGCCTGTGCGAATGCCGCCGCCGGTCCTGACCCTTGAGCCGGTCATGGAGTTCGAGGTTGCGCCGCAGCTGCCCAGCGAACCAGTCGAAGCCGCGCCTGATGCCCATCCGGGCTGGGGCGAGGAGCCTTTCGAATGCCTGCTGTTCGATGTGGCCGGATTGACCCTGGCGGTGCCTCTGGTGTGCCTGGGCTCCATCTATCCGTTGGCCGGGCAGGAGTTGACGCCGCTGTTCGGCCAGCCGGACTGGTTTCTTGGCATACTGCCGAGCCAGGCAGGCAATCTGAAGGTGCTGGACACCGCGCGCTGGGTGATGCCTGATCGCTACCGTGACGACTTCCGCGAAGGGTTGCAGTATGTGATTTCGGTTCAGGGCTACGAATGGGGGCTGGCGGTCCATCAGGTCAGCCGCTCGATTCGCCTTGACCCCAGTGAGGTCAAATGGCGCACGCAGCGCAGTCAGCGTCCATGGCTGGCCGGTACGGTAATCGAGCATATGTGTGCGTTGGTCGATGTGACCGCGCTGGCCGAACTGATCGCCAGCGGCGCGGTGAAGCAGATGCAGAGCGCGATGAAGCCGCGGACGCATTGAAAAGCAAATAATTGACGGTCGCGCCTGTTGCGCGGCCCGGCGATAGAATCGACCGCCATTGCGGTAACTGAAGAAGGTGGGGCTATGAAGATGACGTCTGCGCAGGGTTCCGATGATCCTGTACTGCAATGGGTGACCTTCCGTCTGGACAACGAGACGTACGGCATCAACGTGATGCAGGTCCAGGAAGTGTTGCGCTACACCGAGATCGCGCCGGTACCGGGTGCTCCGAGCTATGTGCTTGGCATCATCAACCTGCGCGGCAATGTGGTGACGGTGATCGACACGCGTCAGCGTTTCGGCCTGGAAACCGCGTCGGTGTCGGACAACACGCGCATCGTGATCATCGAGGCGGATCGTCAGGTCATCGGCATCATGGTCGATAGCGTTGCCGAAGTGGTCTATCTTCGCCAATCCGAGATCGAAACCGCGCCGAACGTCGGTAATGACGAGTCGGCCAAGTTCATCCAGGGCGTTTGCAACAAGAATGGCGAGCTGCTGATCCTGGTCGAACTCGACAAGATGATGAGCGAAGAAGAATGGGCCGAGCTTGAGAGCATCTGATACATGCTGATCGCGTCGCTGGTCGCATCGCTGGTTGCGCTGGCCTTCTGCTGTCTAGGGCTGCTGGGCTTCTGCCTGTGGCTGCTCAGACGGCAGCGGCTGTTGGCCGAACAACAGCAGCAGCGCGATGCGAACAGGGACAAGCGCATCAAGGAGCTGAGCAGTCGCCTGGATGCCTATCTGGAAGGCAGCTTGCGCATGGGTGATGAGTTGCGCGAGCTGAGTCGCACGCTGACGCCATTGCCGGACAGGCTTACCCAGCTGGAGCAGCGTGACCCCAACAACTTCTCCTTCTCCCAGGCCGCGAAGCTCGTCGGCATGGGCGCCAGCATCGATGATCTGACGCAGTCCTGCGGCCTCTCGCAATCCGAAGCGGAACTGATGAGCAAATTGCATCAGGCCCGCAAGAAACCTTGATTGCGGTTTCTTTTCGTCGACTGGTCGCAGCTTCCGGTCCCTGAGCCGGAACCTCCCACAGCCTGCACATTCCAATCCGTATCAGCTCGGCATTGCTGAGCTCGTCCAGGTCCCTGCTCGGGACGAGGAGGGCAATGATGCGGCTCACTCTTATTCTGCTGCTGTTCTTGGTTTCGCTTGGCGCTCAGGCCGTTGAGGCGCCAGACGATGTCGACGGCGCAATGACCGTAAACGTCTTTCAAGCCAAGCGCCTTCATGAGCGGGGCGCGGTGTTCATCGACGTGCGCGCCGACCGCGAATGGTTATGGGGTCACGTGGAGGGCGCCGTGCACTTCGATCTGGCCAGTGATTTCGTCAGCCTGGCGGGGCCGGAATGGCCGCGTGAGCTCCCGCTGGTGATCTACTGTGACAGCGAGATCTGCCCACGCAGCGCGGAAGCCGCAAGGATGGCCGTAGCCTGGGGCTACCAGCGGGTGTTCTATTTCCGTGAAGGCTATTTCGCCTGGCAACTGCATGATCTCCCACAGATCACTGGCGAAGATCGTGCAGCCGTCGTACTCAACGCGCAGGCCCACTGAGCAGGGGCGGCGTTGGTTCGCCTGCGCTTCGTTCGTGGAACCCAGGTGGACATTTGCCCTTGAGATACCAGGCAAAGGCGATGATCTCCGCGATGGTGCGGTATAGCGCTTCCGGAATCTCGTCGCCGAGTTCCAGCTTCGCCAGCAATCTCACCAGATCGGCGTTCTCGTAGATCGGCACCTCATGTTCCCGAGCGATGGCGAGGATCGCCTCGGCCAGATCGTCATCACCCTTGGCACTCAGACTCGGCGCGTTGACGCCATCGTAGCTGAGCGCGATGGCCTGGCGTGGTTGCTTGTCGGTCATGCCTTTTCGTCCACGAAGCGTTGCTCCAGAGTGGTGCTCGGACCCTGCGGTGGTGTGCCTTGCCGGCAGCTCAGCTCCCCGACACTCAGCCCTGCTGCCTGTAAGCGCTCACGCAGATGGGCAAGTTCGGTCGAGACCAGCTGGACCGTGGCACTGCGCTCTGCCCACAGCTGGCTGCTCAGGGTGCCGCGTGTCAACTGCGCTTGAACTTGCAGTGGTCCGAGCGGTGCGACATCGAACGCCAGTTCGATCTTCCAGAGCGGCTCGCCACGCTCCTTTTCCTGCCGTCTCGGCTGGTCTTCGCGCTGCAGCTTGATTTGCAGCGGCACGATATCGCGTTGATCGCGCATCGGCAGCTCCAGCTGCCAGGTGGTAAGGAGGGCGCCATCGGGGCCGATTTGCGTCTGCGCGAGGCTGGACAATTGATGGGTCTGCAGCCTGGATACCGCGGCCGCTGCGAGCTTGAGCAGCATTTCGAGATCGGCTTCCTCTTCCAGGCCAGGCGGCAGCCGGGTCGGTAGCGGAAAACCCAGTGCGAGCTGACGTGCATTGCTTTGCGCCAGAGAACCCAGAGCATGCCGCGCGAACGCAGGCAGCGCCTGGCCCATGCCGGCACTGGCCTGGGCACCGGCTAGCGGCGTGCTGCCGGGAAGATTGGGCATTTGTGCCAATAGGCGCAGAAGCCCGGCCTTGAGGTCGCCCTGCAGCCCTTCGGTTTGCCCGGCCAGCAAGCGTGCTTCGAGGAATGCGCCGCTCTTGGCCAGCGCTGCGGCGAGTGCCTTGGCATCGCTTAGCTGCTGCATTTCGGGTATCAGCCCCAGCAATTTTTCAGCTGCGCCGCGCAGCCCCTCGGGGAGCGCTCCGGCCCCACCCTGTAGAGCCTTGAACAGGCCTTCCAGCGAGGCCTGGCGGTTGTGTTGGGCGCCCAGTTGCTCGCCGAGATGCAGCTGATCGAGGCGCCCGCTCAGCGGAAGGAACGCGAGGGATTGGTCACCCTTGACCTGCGCCGTCAGTAGGCTGCCCAGCGCCAGCGGGTTGGCTGACTCGATACTCAGTTTTTGCCCGGCGACGGGGCTGTTGAGCAGGCTGATGACCGCCTTGAAGATTTTCTGCCCATCCTCCGACTGCTGTTGACTGGTTGCCACGACACGGCCCTGGATGACGCTGCCGACCGGCAGTTGTTGAAGATCGATGATCGAGGCGGGCTGACGCCCGGCGATCTGGGGCGCCGCCAGCAAACGGGTGTCGGACAGGGCAGTGATGACGTATGCGCTACCGGGTGGCGGCGCCTTGTTGCTGCTGACCTCGACGGTCGCCTGGCGGCCACTGCCCATGGTTAGCCGCAATACCAGTCGAAATGCCTGGGCCGCTTCCCTGATGCTGACGACCTCCGCTTCGGCATTTTCGCCAGCCGCCAGAAGGCCTTGCATCGGTTGCAGCAGCTTCAACGCGAGGTCATTCGCCGCTGTCGCCTGGCGCGGCGCGCTGCTCGGGGGCAGGGCAGTGGTACTTTTGATCTCGGTCATCTTTCCTCAAATACTCTTACAACCTTTCGCGTTTGCGGCCCTCGGCACCAAAGGTTGCTATGTATAATTCCGCCCGCCTGGCCCTGCTCCCTGAGTATAGCGGCCAGGCCTTTTTCATCTTGAGGTGCCGCCAGCCGTGTCAACTCCTTTTCTCGAAGCCGTAGCGCTCGCTTGCGAGCGCGATTGGCGGCTGCTGTTCGACAAGCTGGACCTGCGTCTCGAGAGCGGGGAGATGCTGCAGATTGCGGGGCCCAACGGCAGCGGCAAAACCAGCCTGCTGCGCCTGCTTTGCGGTCTGATGCAACCGACCGCCGGTGAGGTCTTACTGAAGGGCCAGTCGCTCAGTGCTCAGCGTGGCGAACTGGCGCGCAACCTTTTGTGGATCGGCCATGCCGCCGGCATCAAGGGTTTGCTGACAGCTGAGGAGAACCTTACCTGGCTCTGCGCGCTGCATCAGCCGGCCAACCGCGAGGCGATTTGGCAGGCACTTGCCGAAGTGGGACTGCGCGGGTTCGAAGACGTGCCCTGTCATACCCTTTCTGCAGGCCAGCAGCGCCGTGTGGGGCTGGCGCGTCTGTATCTCTCGCCACCGCCCCTGTGGATTCTCGATGAGCCCTTTACCGCGCTCGACAAACATGGCGTGGCGCAGCTTGAGAGGCATCTCGCCGCGCATTGCGAACAGGGCGGACTGGTCGTGCTCACCACCCACCACAGCCTGACGGAAAAGCCTGCCGGCTATCGCGAGCTCGATCTGGGGCTGCGGGCCGCATGAGCAGCGTATTCACACTTCTGCTGGCGCGCGAGACGCGTCTGCTGTTCCGTCGCCCGGCCGAGTTGGCCAACCCGCTGGTGTTCTTCGCCATCGTCATCGCGTTGTTTCCGCTTGCGGTAGGGCCGGAGACCCAGCTTCTGCAAACCATCTCTCCCGGCCTGGTCTGGGTGGCCGCGCTGCTGGCCGTTCTGCTGTCACTGGATGGTCTTTTTCGCAGTGATTTCGAAGATGGCTCGCTTGAGCAGTGGGTCGTTTCGCCGCACCCGCTCGCGCTCCTGGTTCTCGCCAAAGTACTGGCACACTGGGCTTTTTCCGGGTTGGCGCTGGTGCTGCTGGCGCCACTTTTGGGCTTGATGTTGGGTCTGCCGCTTGGGACCATTCCGGTGCTGCTGATTTCACTGTTGCTGGGGACGCCGATCCTGAGCCTGCTCGGGGCGGTCGGCGCGGCGTTGACCGTAGGGTTGAAGCGGGGTGGCTTGCTGCTGGCGCTGCTTATCCTGCCTCTCTACATCCCGGTGCTGATTCTCGGCAGTGGCGCACTGCAAGCGTCGTTGCAAGGCTTGCCGGCTGTCGGGCATCTGCTCTGGCTGGCCAGTCTGACCGCGTTGGCCGTGACTCTTACACCCTTTGCGATAGCTGCCGGGCTGAAGATCAGCGTTGGCGAATAGCGACACACCCGGATGGCCGGCGCTCACGCCGGTCGATGTAACGAATCTCGGGGCCTGCATTTGCAAGGTCTCGCTGGACGACGAGTCATCCGATGAACTGGACATGGTTTCACAAGCTGGGCTCACCCAAATGGTTCTATGAGATCAGCGGCCGCTGGTTGCCCTGGCTGGCCTGGGCAGCCGTGTTGCTGGTCAGCGTCGGTGTGGTCTGGGGCCTGGCGTTCGCGCCCGAGGATTACCAGCAGGGCAACAGCTTTCGGATCATCTATATCCACGTGCCGGCTGCGTTTCTCGCTCAGTCGATCTACGTGATGCTCGCCGTGGCGGGCGTGGTCGGGCTCGTCTGGAAGATGAAACTGGCCGATGTGGCTCTGCAGCAGGCCGCACCCATCGGCGCCTGGATGACCTTCATCGCCCTGCTGACCGGTGCGGTCTGGGGCAAGCCGACCTGGGGCGCCTGGTGGGTATGGGATGCGCGGCTGACCTCGATGCTTATCCTGCTGTTTCTGTACTTCGGCATCATTGCGCTCGGACAGGCGATCAGCAATCGTGACAGCGCGGCCAAGGCGTGCGCTGTGCTGGCCATCGTCGGGGTGGTGAATATCCCGATCATCAAGTACTCGGTGGAGTGGTGGAACACGCTGCACCAGCCGGCAACGTTCACCGTCACCGAAAAGCCGGCCATGCCAGTAGAAATGTGGCTGCCGCTGCTGGTGATGGTGATCGGCTTCTACTGCTTCTTCACCGTGGTGCTGCTGATGCGCATGCGCCTGGAAGTGCTGCGCCGCGAGTCGCGCGCCAGTTGGGTGAAGAATGAGGTCAAGGCTCTGGTAGGAAACAACTCGTGAACTTTTCATCCTTCGCGGATTTCATCGCCATGGGCAATCATGGCGTGTACGTCTGGACCTCCTATGGCATCAGCCTGGCTGTCCTGATTCTCAACGTTGCGCTGCCAGTCCTGGCGCGTCGGCGTTACCTGCAAGATGAGGCGCGTCGTTTGCGCCGGGAGGAGTCGAAGTGAATCCGGTGCGCAAGAAGCGTCTTTTCATCGTCCTGGCGATCCTCGCCGGTGTCGGTATCGCCGTGGCGCTGGCGTTGTCCGCTCTGCAGCAGAACATCAACCTGTTCTACACACCGACTCAGATCGCCGCGGGGGAGGCCCCCGAAGGCACCCGGATTCGAGCCGGCGGCCTGGTCGAAGAGGGTTCGGTGAAGCGTACCAACGACTCACTCAGCGTTACCTTCCGCGTCACTGACGGCGCCCAGGCGATCACCATCAGCTATCAGGGCATTCTCCCGGACCTGTTTCGCGAAGGGCAGGGCATCGTCGCGCTGGGTCGGGTCAATTCGGACGGCGTCCTGATTGCCGACGAAGTGCTGGCCAAGCATGACGAAAACTACATGCCGCCTGAGGTGACACAGGCGCTGGAGAAGAGCGGCATGATGAAGCACTACGAGGGTGGTAAGCAGGAGTACGCGAAATGATTCCCGAGCTCGGCCATCTGGCGATGATTCTGGCGCTGTGCCTGGCGGTGGTCCAGGCCACGTTACCGCTGATCGGCGCATGGCGTGGCGACAGGCAATGGATGGGGCTGGCCCAACCAGCCGCCTGGGGCCAGTTCGCCTTTCTAGGTTTCTCCTTCGCCTGTCTGACCTACGCCTTCATGGTCGACGATTTCTCCGTTGCCTACGTCGCCCACAACTCCAACAGCGCCTTGCCCTGGTACTACAAGTTCAGCGCGGTATGGGGTGCGCACGAGGGCTCCTTGCTGTTGTGGGCATTCATCCTGGCCGGCTGGACCTTCGCCGTGGCGATCTTCTCCCGTCAGCTGCCGGAAGACATGCTGGCGCGCGTGCTCGGCGTCATGGGCTTGATCAGCATCGGCTTCCTGCTCTTTCTTATCGTCACTTCGAACCCCTTCGAGCGGCTGCTGCCGCAGGTTCCAATGGATGGACGCGACCTCAATCCACTGCTGCAGGATTTCGGTCTGATCGTGCATCCACCGATGCTCTACATGGGTTACGTCGGTTTCTCGGTCGCCTTCGCCTTCGCCATCGCCGCGTTGCTCGGTGGACGCCTGGATGCGGCTTGGGCGCGCTGGTCCCGTCCGTGGACGCTGGTGGCCTGGGCGTTCCTCGGTCTGGGTATCGCGCTGGGGTCCTGGTGGGCCTATTACGAGCTCGGCTGGGGTGGCTGGTGGTTCTGGGACCCGGTGGAAAATGCCTCGTTCATGCCTTGGCTGGTCGGTACCGCGCTGATCCACTCGCTTGCCGTCACCGAGAAGCGCGGCGTGTTCAAGAGCTGGACGGTGCTGTTGGCAATCGCGGCGTTCTCGTTGAGTCTGCTCGGCACCTTCCTCGTCCGTTCCGGCGTACTCACCTCCGTCCACGCCTTCGCCACCGACCCCGAGCGTGGCGTGTTCATCCTGGTCTTTCTACTGATGGTGGTAGGCGGCTCGCTGACGCTGTTCGCCATGCGCGCGCCTGTGGTCAAAAGCCAGGTCGGGTTCGGCCTGTGGTCGCGCGAGACGCTGCTGCTGGTCAACAACCTGCTGCTCGTCGTCGCCACGGCAATGATTCTGCTTGGCACCCTCTACCCGCTGCTGCTGGACGCATTGTCCGGTGCCAAGCTTTCCGTCGGTCCTCCGTACTTCAACGCCATGTTCGTTCCGCTGATTGGCGCGCTGATGGTGACGCTGGGCGTCGGCATCCTGGTGCGCTGGAAGGACACCCCGCTGAAGTGGTTGCTCGGCATGCTCACGCCAGTGCTGATCACCAGCGTAGTGCTCGGTGGTCTGGGCTCGTTGCTGTTCGGCGACTTCAACTGGGCGGTGCTTGCGGTGTCGCTGCTGGCGGCCTGGGTGGTGATCGCCGGCATCCGTGATCTGCTGGACAAGACGCGCCACAAGGGTTTGTTAAAAGGCATGCGCAGCCTGGCGCCAAGCTATTGGGGCATGCATCTGGCGCACCTCGGACTGGCCGTCTGCGCCATTGGCGTGGTGCTCACCAGCCACCAGAGCGCCGAGCGTGATCTGCGCCTGGCTCCAGGTGAATCGCTGTCGCTTGGCGGCTATGAGTTCGTCTTCGAGGGCGCGGTGCATCATGAAGGCCCGAACTTCACCTCGGACAAGGCGACCATCCGCGTGCTCGATGGGAACAAGCAGATCGCCACGCTGCACCCGGAGAAGCGTCTGTACACCGTGCAACAGATGCCGATGACCGAGGCAGGGATCGATGCGGGATTCACCCGCGACCTCTATGTCGCGCTGGGTGAGCCGCTGGGTGATGGAGCGTGGGCGGTACGCGTTCACATCAAGCCCTTCGTTCGCTGGATCTGGCTCGGAGCGTTGATGATGGGGCTCGGCGGTGTGCTGGCGGCGAGTGATCGTCGTTATCGAGTCAAGGTGAAGACCCGCGTGCGTGAAGCGCTGGGCATGGCCGCACAAGGAGCCTGATGTGAAAAGATTGCTGATGTTGCTGCCGCTGGTGATTTTCCTGGTGGTTGCAGTGTTCCTTTATCGCGGCCTGTTTCTCGATCCTTCCGAGCTGCCTTCGGCGCTGATCGGCAAGCCACTACCGGCGTTCTCGTTGCCGTCGGTGGAAGACGAGCAGCGCGTCATCACCGCCGAGGACCTCAAGGGCAAGCCGGCGCTGGTCAACGTGTGGGCGACCTGGTGCGTCGCCTGCAAGGTCGAGCACCCGGTGCTGAACCGGCTTGCAGCTCAGGGTGTGGTGATTTATGGCGTCAATTACAAGGACGACAACGCCGCGGCCTTGAAGTGGCTCAACGAGTTCCACGACCCTTACCAGCTGAACATCCGCGACGAGCGCGGCAGTCTCGGTCTGGACCTGGGAGTATATGGCGCCCCGGAGACCTTCCTTATCGACAAGCAGGGCATCATCCGCCACAAGTTCGTCGGCGTGATCGATGATCGTGTCTGGCGCGAACAGCTGGCAGCGCTCTATCAGGAGCTGGTGGACGAATGAAACGACTGATCCGCGGTGCGCTGCTTGGTCTGTTCCTGGTCACGACCGCCCAGGCTGCAATCGATACCTATGAATTCAGGGACGAAGCCGAGCGAGAGCGCTACCGTACCCTAACCGAAGAGCTGCGCTGCCCGAAGTGCCAGAACCAGAACATTGCCGATTCCAACGCGCCGATCGCCATGGACCTGCGCCAGGAAATCTTCCGCATGCTGGAGGAGGGCAAGAGCAATGACCAGATCGTCGACTATCTCGTCGATCGCTATGGCGACTTCGTCCGTTACAACCCGCCGGTAAATGCGAAAACCCTGCTGCTCTGGTATGGGCCGGCTGGATTGCTGGTCCTCGGCTTCGGCGTGCTGACCGTAATCCTGGTGCGTCGTCGCCGGGTCGAAAAGGCTCCTGCATCAACCCTTTCCGAGACCGAGCGCGAGCGTCTCGCCCAGCTTCTGGATAAAAAAGACTCATGATCGATTTCTGGATAGCCGCCGGTGCGTTGCTGCTGGTGGCATTGGCTTTTCTGTTGCTGCCCATCTTGCGTGGCCGTAGAGCCCAGGCCGAAGAAGACCGTACTGCGCTGAATGTAGCCCTGTACGAAGAGCGTCTCGCCGAGTTGACCTCTCAGCACGCTGCCGGAACCTTGACTGCCGAGCAGCTGGAAGCTGGGCGAGCAGATGCTGCGCGCGAGCTTTTGGAGGACACCGAGAACAGCGACAAGCCGCGAATCGCCAAGCTTGGTCGTAGCGCTCCGCTGATTGCAGCGGTCCTGGTGCCCCTTATGGGCTACGGGCTCTATATGCACTGGGGCGCCAGCGACAAGGTTCAGATGGCTCGGCAGTTTTCGGAGCAGCCTCGCACGGTCGAGGAAGTGACCGCTCATCTGGAGCAGGCCGTACAGGAGCAACCGGATTCTGCCGAAGCCTGGTACTTCCTGGGGCGTACTTATATGAACCAGGAGCGTCCAGCCGACGCAGCCAAGGCCTTCGGGCGTGTAGTGGAGATCGCGGGCCGTCAGCCCGAGCTGCTCGGTCAGCTGGCGCAGGCACTGTATTTCGCCGGTGATCGTCAATGGTCCGATAAGCTGCAAGCCCTTACTGATGAAGCACTGCAGGGCGATCCGCAGGAAGTGACCAGTCTTGGTCTGCTCGGCATCGCGGCATTCGAGGAAGCGCGTTATCAGGATGCCGTGCGCTTTTGGGAGCAGCTGGTTGCGGCGCTTCCGGAGAACGATCCTTCGCGCGAAGCGATCCGTGGTGGCATCGAGCGGGCGCGGCAGCAGATGGAAGGTGGCAGTTCCACCGCCGAACAGGCATCAGCCGCGACTGAAAAGGCAGGCACTGCAGGTGCCTCGTTGCAGATTCAGGTTGCGCTGGACTCGAAGGTGGCGGAATCGGTTTCGCCGCAAGATACGGTTTTCGTATTCGCTCGCGCAGTGGCGGGGCCACCCGTTCCGCTGGCAGCGAAACGCCTGACGGTCGCCGATCTGCCAGCAACCGTCACGCTTGGCGACGCCGATGCGATGGTGCCTTCGATGAAAATCTCCAGCGTCGAGCAGGTCACCGTAATGGCACGAGTCTCCCGTTCCGGCGACGCAACAAAAGGGGAGTGGATGGGTCAAAGCGAAGCGCTAGATACCACGAGCGAAAACACCGTCGATCTGGTGATCGACCGCGCCGAGGCTCCCTGAACACCCACGAGGTAAAGATGGACACGAATTCGTCAGCACGCCCGCTTATGCTTGCGCGGTTCGGCCCGCGGGTCGTGCTGCTCGGATTGACCTTGGCGCTCGGCGCTTGCGCAGGTAATCCCTACGATTCCGCGCCTCAGGGGCCTGCTCCCAGTCCGGTGCCGCGCGCCCCCGAGCCCAGTGGTCCGGTTATCTCGCCGCCTCCGATCAAGGCGCCACCGGCCCCCAGGGCTCCAACCACTCAGAAAAGCCATCCGCGTTATGCGCCGCCACCGCACGTGGCTGCGCACTGGGACAATCGTCTTGGGGTCTATGTCGTGGAGGGGCGCGATCTCTTTTATCGGGAGCGTCTGTATTACCGGTGGGATGGTGACTGGTTCTGTGCAGGGCGCCCGGATGGCCCATGGGAGCCGGTCGCGCCTCCAAGCGTTCCGCCGGGCCTGCGTGACCGTTATTGATGCTACTGCACTGCAGCCGGCGCTAACTTTTTGCGCTTCAGCCTAAAGGCTGCTTGCTGGATGCCGATAAAGAATCAGCACCGTTGCACTGCAACGTTCCCAGCTGGTTCGGCCTACGCCGTCGCAACGGGCTCATGCCCCGGAGTCGATAATGAATGCTTCCGTCAAGCGTCTCGAAGAAACTGGATCCGCTCTACGCGATGCGCTTACGCAGCAGGACTGGGCCGCTATCAGCATGCTGGATCGCGAGTGCCGCAACGCCGTAGACGAGGCGATGCAGGCGCACGAACGTGACGACGGCGTGGTGCGTCAGCGGTTGCAGGAGCTTCTTGACCTGTATGGAGAGCTGGTGATGACCTGCCAGATCGAACAGGCACGGGTCGCTGGCGAGCTACGGCAGCTGAATCAGTCTCAACAGGGCGCCAAGGTCTACCAGTTGTTCGCTTAAGCTCTGCCTTCCCACCCCCGGACAGCTTCGAGTTCATCTCAGGCTCACTGCGGGTGAATCCCTTCGGTATTTATCATTACAAAGTATGTGGCATTATGCCGCTACCGCTTTGTTGACGAGCGACTAATTGGCGCTTAATGCCTGGTAAAAGCCTATCTTCGCGCTCATCGTGCTCCGAAGTCTTCATTTCGCTCTTTAGGTATCTCTCAAAGTACTGATTTTTGGCTTGTTCTTTGGTCGTTAATTCACGCCATAAATTTGACTCAGTTCATTTTTTCATTAATCTACGGTTCATCTGCCGTGAGTGTGATCGCCGTTCTTCCAAGGATGCGAGCGCAGGCTTTCTTTCAGCCTCTTTAGAGCCCTATAAACAAGATGTGGCGTGAAACCAAGATTTTGTTGATAGACGATGATCATGACCGCCGGCGCGACCTGGCTGTCATCCTGAATTTTCTCAGCGAGGATCATCTGGCTTGTTCAAGCAGTGAATGGCAGGAGGCGGTCGCCAGCCTCGAGTCCAGCCGTGTTGTCAACGGTGTCATGCTGGGTGACGTGTCCTCAAAGGGCGGCGCCGTCGAACTGATCAAGCAGATGGGAAAATGGGATGAAAATGTCCCACTGATGCTGATCGGTGAGCCCGCTCCGGCGGACTGGCCGGACGATCTGCGACGCCGAGTGCTGACCAGCCTGGAAATGCCTCCCAGCTATAACAAGCTGCTCGACTCCCTGCACCGTGCGCAGATCTATCGCGAAATGTACGATCAGGCGAAGTCCCGTGGTCGCCAGCGCGAGCCCAATCTTTTCCGCAGCCTGGTCGGCACCAGTCGAGCGGTTCAGCACGTCCGGCAGATGATGGAACAGGTCGCCGATACCGAAGCCAGTGTGCTGATTCTTGGTGAATCCGGCACCGGCAAGGAAGTGGTCGCGCGAAATTTGCACTACCACTCGAAGCGGCGTCAGGGGCCCTTTGTGCCTGTCAATTGCGGGGCGATTCCGGCGGAGTTGCTGGAAAGCGAACTGTTCGGGCATGAGAAGGGCGCCTTTACCGGTGCGATTACTGCTCGCGCGGGTCGTTTCGAGCTTGCCGAGGGCGGTACGCTGTTTCTCGATGAGATAGGCGACATGCCGTTGCCGATGCAGGTCAAGCTGCTGCGGGTTCTGCAGGAGCGCACATTCGAGCGCGTTGGCAGCAACCGTACGCAGAATGCCGATGTGCGCATCATCGCGGCGACGCACAAGGACCTGGAGAAAATGATCGAGGAGGGGACCTTCCGCGAGGACCTCTACTATCGTCTGAATGTCTTCCCCATCGAGATGGCGCCGCTACGGGAGCGTGTCGAGGATATCCCGCTGCTGATGAACGAGCTGATCTCGCGCATGGAGCATGAAAAGCGCGGCTCTATACGTTTCAACTCGGCGGCGATCATGTCGCTGTGTCGGCACGATTGGCCGGGCAATGTCCGCGAGCTGGCCAACCTGGTGGAGCGCATGGCGATCATGCATCCCTATGGCGTCATCGGGGTAATGGAGCTGCCGAAGAAGTTTCGCCATGTCGACGACGATGACGAGCAGTACGCGACCAGCCTGCATGATGAGATGGAAGAGCGCGCGGCAATCAGTGCGCCGATGGTAGTGCCCGAAGCTCAGGCGATGCTGCCGATCGAGGGGCTGGATCTCAAGGAGTACCTCGGCAACCTGGAGCAGGGACTTATTCATCAGGCCCTCGAAGATGCCGGTGGCGTAGTGGCTCGCGCGGCTGAACGGTTGAGGATTCGCCGTACCACGCTGGTCGAGAAAATGCGCAAGTACGGTATGAATCGTCGCGACGACGATATGGGCGACTAGCACGCTGCTAAGCGATTCTAGAAAGACGTTCAAAAGGCCATCTGGATCAGATGGCCTTTTTCGTATGGCTTGAGTTCCGCCGATGGGTTGTCTGGATAGCGCCAGGTGCCGGGCACGAAGATTGCTGGTTTCCGTCAACCGACTTTATTTTGACAGGCGCAAGCGACCCGTGAATTCCGTCACCAAGCCCTCCGCGAGTTCATTCGATGCCCCAGACGTGCTGGCGTTGACTCGATCACTCGAGCTCTTTCGTCAGGTCTCCGGGCAGCTAGGCGAATCCGAGGAGCTGTTGCAGGTACGCGTCGCCGAGCTCAAGGGGCAGCTTGCCGAGGCCGGCGAGCTTCGACAACAGGAGCTGGAGGAGAAAGAACGTCTCGCGCAGCGATTGCAGAGCGTTCTCGACCTGTTGCCAGGTGGTGTCGTCGTGATCGATGGGCAGGGTGTGGTGCGTGATGCCAATCCGGTTGGCCTTGAGCTGTTGGGCGAGCCGCTGGTGGGGCAGCCCTGGCGCGAGATTATTGGCCGCTGTTTTGCACCGCGCCGGGACGACGGGCACGAGATATCGCTACGCAATGGTCGCCGCCTGTCGATCGCTACGCGCTCGCTTGCCGGGGAACCTGGCCAGCTGGTGCTGCTCACCGACCTTACCGAGACCCGCCGGCTTCAGGATCAGCTGGCGCGTCATGAGCGGCTGTCGTCGCTGGGGCGCATGGTGGCTTCGCTTGCCCATCAGATTCGCACTCCACTGTCCACCGCGTTGCTATATGCCAGTCACCTCGAACAGGGCGGCCTGAGCGAACAGCAACAGCAGCGCTTCGCCGGCAATCTGAAGGCTCGTCTGCACGAGTTGGAGCATCAGGTCCGTGACATGCTGATCTTCGCCCGCGGTGATCTGCCGTTGAACGATCGACTGAGTCCTGCCGCGCTGCTGTCAGCGCTGCGTTCGTCTGCCGAGCCACGTCTGCAGGGTGCTAGCGTGCGCTGGCAGTGTGACGCGCAGGGGGTGGAGGTGTTGTGCAATCGCGATACGTTGGTCGGAGCACTGCTCAATCTCATCGAAAATGCGCTGCAGGCCAGCGCCGGAGCGCCGCGCCTGAAGGTTCACCTGTATCGCCGCAACGAAACGTTGCGCGTGTGCATAAGCGACTGTGGTAAAGGCATCGATGCCGAAACACTGAGCCGATTGGGAGAGCCGTTTTTCACCACCCGGACCACCGGAACCGGCCTGGGGCTGGCAGTGGCCAAAGCCGTTGCCCGAGCCCATCAAGGTGAGCTGCAGTTGCGCTCGCGGCCTGGCCGCGGAACCTCTGCGTTGATGAGCCTGCCGCTGATTCCCGCCACTCACAAACCGGAGTGACCTGTATGGCCGCCACGATACTTCTGGTCGAAGACGATCACGCCTTGCGCGAAGCCCTGGGCATCACGCTGCAGCTGGGGGGCTACGAGTACCGTGCCGTCGATTGCGCCGAAGCGGCCCTGTGTGCCCTGCAGGAAGAGGCGTTCGGCCTGGTCATCAGTGACGTGAACATGCCCGGCATGGATGGCCACGAACTGCTCTCGCTGGTTCGGCAACGCTACCCGCAGGTGCCCGTGCTGCTGATGACCGCCTTTGGCGCGGTAACGAGGGCGGTGGATGCGATGCGCCAGGGCGCTGTCGACTATCTGGTCAAGCCGTTCGAGCCAGGTACATTGCTTGAGCTCTTGGGGCGCCATGTGAACGGCATCGCTGCTACCGAGGCAGAAGGACCGGTGGCGCTCGAGCCGTCCAGCCAGCAGCTGCTGGCTCTTGCCCGGCGGGTGGCGCAAAGTGACTCCACGGTACTGATCTCCGGCGAGTCAGGCACTGGCAAGGAAGTGCTGGCGCGCTATATCCACCAGCAGTCGCCGAGGCACGGCAAGCCATTCACTGCCATCAATTGCGCTGCCATTCCGGACAACATGCTCGAGGCAACCCTGTTCGGGCATGAGAAGGGCGCTTTCACCGGCGCGATTGCCAGCCAGCCGGGCAAGTTCGAGCAGGCCGACGGCGGTACTCTGCTGCTCGACGAAATATCCGAGATGCCGTTGGGGCTGCAGGCGAAGTTGCTGCGTGTATTGCAGGAGCGTGAGGTCGAGCGGGTCGGTGGGCGAAAGCCTATCGCGCTGGATATTCGCGTGCTCGCCACGACCAACCGTGATCTTGCTGGCGAAGTCGCGGCGGGTCGCTTCCGTGAAGATCTCTATTACCGTCTTTCAGTCTTCCCATTGGCGTGGTCGCCGCTGAGGCAGCGCCCGGCGGATATTCTGCCGCTGGCCGAACGCCTGTTGACCAGCCATGCCCGAAAGATGCGCCAGGCACCTGCGCGGCTTTCGGACGAGGCGCAGCGCTGCCTGGTGGCGTATGCGTGGCCAGGCAATGTGCGCGAACTGGACAACGCGATACAGCGAGCGTTGATTCTTCAGCAGGGCGGCATGATCCAGCCGCAGGACCTGTGCCTGGCGGGGGTGGATGGTGTTGCGAGTATGCCTGTCGCCAACAGCGCGGTGCAGTCATGCGAGGGCGCTGCAGCGGGGGCTGGGGCCGGTACGGCGCTCGGGGATGATCTGCGCCGCCGCGAGTTCCAGTTGATCATCGATACCCTGCGTGCCGAACGCGGACGACGCAAGGAGACGGCTGATCGGCTGGGTATCAGTGCGCGCACTCTGCGCTACAAGCTGGCGCAGATGCGCGACGCCGGGATGGATGTCGAGGCATCGCTGTACGCGGGCTGAGCGAGCCCCTCTCAACCGCGCTCTGATAAGCTGCCGCCATCCTCATGATGGAGAATTTCCAGGTGCACAAAGACTTCTGGCAGGAGCGCTGGGCGCGCAACGAGATCGGTTTTCACCTTGACGATGTCCATCCTGGCCTGCGTCGTCACTGGCCACGACTGGAGTTACCTGACGGTGCGACGGTGCTGGTGCCGTTGTGCGGCAAAAGCCTGGATCTGGCCTGGCTGGCCGGACAGGGCTTCAAGGTCGTGGGCGTGGAGCTGAGTGAAAAGGCTGTAGAAGCATTCTTTTCCGAACAGCAACTCGAAGCTGAAATTTCCCGGCGTGGGCCGTTCAAGGTCTATCGCTCCGATACCCTGGAGATCCGTTGCGGCGACTTTTTCGCGCTCAGCGCGGCCGATGTCCTCGGGTGCCAGGCGGTCTACGATCGTGCCGCCTTGATCGCATTGCCGCACGCGATGCGTCAGCGCTACGCGGCACTGCTGTCGAGCATCCTCCCAGCCGGCTGTCAGCAGCTTCTGGTTACGCTGGATTATGATCAGGCAGAGATGGATGGGCCGCCTTTCGCGGTGGGTGCGAGTGAGGTGCGCGACCTGTACGCCGCTGAGTGGAGTGTGGAGCTGCTGGAAGCCAAGGAGGTGCTGGAACGTAACCCTCGAATGCGCGAGCGTGGTCTGACGCGACTCGAGGAGCATTTCCATTGGCTACAACGGCGGGGCTGACCCGCCGTGGGTAATGCTGCAGCGATCAGTCGTCGGCCTGTAGACGGCGGATGAAGGTGTCGGCTTCGTCGATGGCGCGCTGCATGTCAGCCATCAGCTGGTCGACGTTGCCCTGCAGCGTGCGGTATTCCCCGTGCAAGGCGCTGATCGCGCGAGCATTGAGGTTGTGCTTGAGAAACAGCACCTGATCGCGCAGTACGTTGAGCACCGGGTCGATGCGTTTCTCCGCCGCTTTCATGCGCTGGATCAGCGTTCGGTATTCCGCGCGGGTGCGGTTGAGTTCTTTGGCACTGGCGGCTTTCAGGCTGGCGTTGCTGTATTGCTTGAGTTCGCTTTCCCATTCACTGAACAGCGCGTCGGCCACGTCTTCGACCGCTTCGATACGGGCGCGGACATCGCGCGCGCTCGCTACGCTGGCTTCGTATTCTTCGTTGAGTGCGGCGTAACGCTTCTCCAGGTCGCCGCCCTTGACCTCGACGACGCTGCGATAGCGCTCCAGAGCATCCTTGAACTGCTGTTTGGCTTCCTGCTGCGAGTCACGCGACTCTTCCACGCGATCGACCAGGATGTCGCGCTTATGGATACCGGCCTTCTCCATTGCTGAATAGTAGGCACTCTGACAGCCGTCGAGCGCGAGCAGCGCGAAGCAGGCGAATATGAAGCGGCGCATGGCGATTCCTTGTATGCGGGTTGAGTCTGCATAGACAAACGAAAAGGGCGACTTGCGTCGCCCTTGTTGCGTTCGGTGCACTTAGCCGCGCTGTCGCAGGGCTTCGATGCGGTCTTCCAGCGGCGGGTGAGTCATGAACAGCCCGGCCAGGCCATGCTTCAGCGAACCGTTGATGCCGAATGCCTTGAGAGTGTCGGGCATGTGGACCGGCATGCCCTGTTCGGCACGCAGGCGCTGCAGGGCGCCAATCATGGCGCTGGTGCCGGCCAGTTGGGCGCCGGCCTCGTCGGCACGGTACTCGCGTTTGCGCGAGAACCACATGACGATGATGCTGGCGAGCAGGCCTAGCACCAGTTCGGCAAAGATCGTCGCGACGAAATAGCCGATGCCGTGGCCATCCTCATTCTTCAGGATCGCCTTGTCGACGAAGTTGCCGAAGATACGTGCGAAGAACATGACGAAGGTGTTCACCACGCCCTGGATCAGCGCCAGGGTCACCATGTCGCCATTGGCTACGTGGCCGATCTCGTGGGCAAGCACCGCTTTCACTTCATCCGGCGAGAAGCGCTCGAGCAGCCCCTGGCTGACCGCCACCAGTGCGTCGTTGCGGTTCCAGCCGGTGGCAAAGGCGTTGGCCTCGTAGGCCGGAAAAATGCCGACTTCGGGCATCTTGATGCCGGCGTCGCGCGACAGTTGCTCGACTGTCTGCAGCAGCCACTGCTCGTGACGGGTGCGCGGCTGGCTGATGATTTCGGTACGGGTACTCATCTTCGCCATCCATTTGGAGATGAACAGCGAAATGAGCGAGCCCGCGAAGCCGAAGACCGCGCAGAAGACCAGCAGGCTGCCGTAGTTCTGGCCGGTATAGCGATCGACCCCGAGCAGCTTGAGGGTGATGCTGGCGATGACCAGCACCGCAAGGTTGGTGGCCAGGAACAAGAAAATGCGCATCATGTTGCGGCAGACTCCAGGGTAGGAATTGAAGAACGATAGGCTATATAAGGGGCGCCCTTGAGCTATTCAACCGGGCGACTATTTCAAGCTATGTCGCTTGCCCATGGAGGTTGGGGTGCAGCGGTGCGCCGGACTGGCTTTCGAACATCAATCGGGCCAGCTGAGCGATGCGCTCGCTGTCCGCGTGCTTCAATGCCTCGCGAAGCTGGTGGGCGAGGCTGGCCTGAATGCGCAGCACGCTGGGAGGGAGGCTGAGGTCGCCGGTGATTTGCCCGGGCACCGCTCGTGTCAGGCGTACGAAGGCCTTTTCGGTAAGCACCGCCTGGTCCAGCGCCTGGAAATGAATGGTGCTCTCGTAACGCAGATAGTCTTCCTCGGCGAGCCAGAGCAGGGCGCTCAGGCAGCTCTGGTGGCGCTTGGAGGGAAGGCCGAATTCGTCCGGCTCTTCCCGGCCGATCAGATCCTCTACGTACAGCGCGACCTTGCGAGGGAAGGCCTGATAGAGCATGAGCAGGCCGCCCGCCGCATCCTTGTAGAAGTCGTCGATCTGCAGGTCCATCGCTTACTGGTGGTAGGTCTTGAGAAAGTTGCAGATGCGGCCAATGGCCTGCTCCAGGTCGTCCACGCGGGGCAGGGTGACCACGCGGAAATGGTCCGGCCATGGCCAGTTGAATGCCGTGCCCTGGACGATCAGCAGCTTCTCGGAAAGCAGCAGATCAAGCACGAACTTCTCGTCGTTGTGAATCGGACAGATCTTCGGGTCGATGCGCGGGAACGCGTACAGTGCGCCCATGGGTTTGACGCAGCTGATGCCCGGAATGTCGTTGAGCAGCTCCCAGGTGCGGTTGCGCTGCTCGAGCAGGCGACCCGGCGGTAATACCAGGTCGTTGATGCTCTGATAGCCGCCCAGTGCGGTCTGGATCGCATGCTGCGACGGTACGTTGGCGCACAGGCGCATGTTGGCGAGGATATCCAGGCCTTCGATGTAGCTCTGCGCCTTGTGCTTCGGCCCGGAAATCGCCACCCAGCCGGAGCGGAAGCCCGCGACACGGTAAGACTTGGACAGGCCGTTGAAGGTCAGGCAGAGCACGTCCGGCGCCAGCGAGGCGGTAGAGATGTGTACGGCGTCGTCGTAGAGGATCTTGTCGTAGATTTCGTCGGAGAACAGAACGAGCTTGTGCTGGCGCGCCAGCTCGACCATGCCTTCGAGCACTTCTTTGGGGTACACCGCGCCGGTGGGGTTGTTCGGGTTGATCAGCACCAATGCCTTGGTGTTCGGCGTGATCTTGGCCTTGATGTCGGCCAGGTCCGGCCACCAGTTGGCCTGCTCATCGCAGAGGTAGTGCACCGGCTTGCCGCCGGCCAGGCTCACCGCGGCGGTCCACAGGGGGTAATCCGGGGCGGGAATCAGCACTTCATCGCCGTTGTTCAGCAATGCCTGCATGGACATGACGATCAGCTCGGACACGCCGTTGCCGAGGTAGATGTCTTCGATGCCGACACCTTCCACCTGCTTCTGCTGGTAGTACTGCATGATCGCCTTGCGGGCGCTGAAAAGGCCTTTGGAGTCGCTGTAGCCTTGGGCCGTGGGCAGATTGCGGATCACGTCCTGGAGGATTTCCTCCGGTGCTTCGAAACCGAACGGCGCCGGGTTGCCGATATTCAGCTTGAGGATGCGATGGCCTTCCTCTTCCAGGCGTTTGGCGTGCTTGAGCACGGGCCCGCGGATGTCGTAACAGACATTGGCAAGCTTGTTCGATTTGCTGACCTGCATGATCCTGAGTGTCCCGAAGTGAAAACGCGCCAGTTCCGGAAATGGCTGGTTGCGCTTGGCATGAACCCGGGCGCCTTGGCAGTCGGAAACCCCGCTGCCAGACTAGGCGTCGAAGAGGGACGCATGATACGTGCGCCCTGACCACCGGAAAAGGTACAGATCGGCCTTTTTTGAGCTGAGGAGTGTATCGATGGATAAGCTGGAAAAACCGCTCGACGTCTGGCGTGAGGAGCTCTCCGATGAGCAGTTCCAGATCTGCCGTCTGGGCGCTACCGAGCGTCCCTTCACGGGTAAGTACAACGACACCAAGACGCCTGGCGTCTACCATTGCGCCTGCTGCGACGCGCCACTGTTCGATGCGGATGCGAAGTTCGATTCCGGCTGTGGCTGGCCCAGCTACTTCCAGCCGGTCAGTGATACCGCTATCGCCAGTCTGGATGATTTCAGTCACGGTATGCACCGGATCGAGGTCAGGTGCGCGCGCTGCGATGCTCACCTCGGCCATGTATTTCCCGATGGCCCACAACCGACCGGGTTGCGCTACTGCATCAATTCCGCCTCTCTCAACCTGAAGCCGCGCGAAGCCTGAGCATCGTCGGTTGCAAGGAGCTTCGCATGCACGATCCATTGCTGGACATTCCCTGCGTCACCATCGAGGGCGAGCAGAAGAGCCTCGCGGACTTCGGTGCCAAGGTGCTGCTGGTGGTCAATACGGCCAGTCAGTGTGGTTTCACCCCGCAATACAAGGGGTTGGAAGCGTTGTGGCAGCGTTATGGCGAGCGTGGATTGGCGGTGCTCGGATTTCCCTGTAATCAGTTTGGTCGTCAGGAGCCGGATGGCGAGCAGGAAATCGCAGCTTTCTGCGAGCGCCGCTTTGGTGTCTCCTTCCCGCTGTTTGCCAAGGTCGACGTCAATGGTGGGGATGCTCATCCGCTGTTCATTGAGTTGAAGAAGCGCGCACCTGGACTGCTGGGTAGCAAGGCGATCAAGTGGAATTTCACCAAGTTCCTCGTCACTGACCAGGGCAAGACGGTGAAGCGCTTTTCCTCACGTACCACGCCTGAGGCGCTGGCAGCGGAAATCGAAACATTGCTTTAACTGCTGCGTAAGGGCGGTTGCATTTGACCTGCCTGTTTGTCTGTTGTCGGGTCCGGCCCAGCCGGGCCTTTTCCTATCTGGAGTCATCATGGATGTGGAGTTGAAAGCCTTCCTGCAGCGTGCAGAGGGCGTATTGGCGCGTATCGAGCCGCTGCTGCCGAGCCAGCCACCGGTCATCGATTGGGATCGTACTTTTGCGGCGCGCTGGCAGCGCGATGCTCGCAGCGGCTTTCTGGCACCGCTGGAAGTCAGTCTGGAGCTGAGCCTGGCTGACTTGATCGGCATTGATCGCCAGCGTGATCTGCTGTCTGCCAATACTCGCCAGTTCGTCGATGGATTACCGGCCAACCATGTGCTGCTGTGGGGCGCCCGCGGCACCGGCAAATCATCACTGATTCGCGCGTTGCTGGCCGAATACGCCGCGGAGGGGCTGCGTCTGATCGAAATCGAGCGTGACCATCTGGCGGACCTGCCACGCGTCGTCGAGCAATTGTCAGGCTTGCGACAGGCATTCGTTCTGTTCTGTGACGACCTGTCGTTCGAGGCGGGAGAGGGCGACTATCGCGTGCTCAAGAGCGTGCTGGATGGCTCGCTGGAGCGCGCACCGGAGAACGTGCTGTTGTACGCCACGTCCAATCGCCGGCACCTGGTGCCGGAACGCCAGAGTGACAACGAGAACTGGCAGATGGTCGACGGTGAACTGCACCCGAACGAAGCGGTGGAAGACAAGATTGCGTTGTCCGACCGCTTCGGTTTGTGGCTGTCGTTCTATCCCTTTACCCAGCAGCACTACCTCAGTGTGGTACGCCACTGGATCGATTCGTTGGCGCGTCAGGCCAATCTCGCTTGGGAGTGGAGCGAAGCCTTGGAGAAGGATGCGATTCGTTGGGCCACCGGGCGCGGCAATCGCAACGGCCGCTGCGCCTACCAGTACGCGCGGCAGTGGGTGGGTAAGCGACTGCTCGAAGCGCGAGGCTGAAGGCGGCCCGCTGCGTTACCTCGCAGCGGGCATGATCGGAATTCAGGCGGTAGCGGCCTTGCCCATTTCCTTGAGCTTGGCGTTCATACGCTGCTCGTCCGGCAGCACGCTCGCGACCGATGGCAGTGCCTGCATGCGTGCATGATGTGCTGCCAGGCCTGGCCAGCGTTGCGCATCGAGCTGCTCGCCACCGTGCGCCATGTTGATGAGTTGGCAGGCGACGGCGATGTCCGCCATCGACAGTTGGTTGCCGACGAAGAACTCCCGCTGGCCGAGTTGCTGCTCAAGGTAATCGAAGTGCGGCGGTAGTTTCTGTTGCAGTGCGGCCTGCACCGCCTCTTCATTGCATGCTTGACCGGCGGTCGGCTTTAGGATGCGGTTGCGGAAAACGGTAAAGGTGGTCAGTGGCGCCAACTCGTAGTCTGCATACTTCTCCAGCCAGCGGACCCGCCCGCTTTCCTGCGCGTTGCCGCCGTAAAGGGCCGGCGTATCGGGATAGGCCTCCTCAAGGTACTGGCAGATCACGCTGGAGTCGGCGAGGGTGCAGTCACCGTCCTTGAGCGCGGGGATGCGCCCCAGTGGATTGATGGCCAGGTACCACTGCGGAGGCGTGAAGGGCATGACCGTCTCCAGCTGATACTCGAGCTCCTTCTGCTTGAGACACAGTCGCACCTTGCGTACGAACGGGGAGAGGGGGACGCCATACACGGTCAAGGTCATGGAATTTCTCCGTAGCAGATCAGGGCTGATGAGCCATCAATAGACGTTGTTTTTCTTCCAGAGATCTTCGTCATCGAAGGTCTTCATGCCTTCGGTGAGTTCATTTGGCTCGTCTGTCTTGGGCACCTCGTTCCTCAGTACCAGAGCGTCGGCGTGTGCGAGGAGGGCTTCCAGCTGTTTGAGTTGGTTCTGGTACGGCGCGGGTGCAGGCTGGCGGCGAATATGCTGAATGCCCCGTTCGAACGCCAGGCGTGCGCGTTGCGGCTGGTTCTGTTGCAGCGCAAGCTTGCCCAGGCCGGTAAAGAATTCGATGTGCAGGATAGCCAACATCCGTTGGATGTCCTGCACCCAGCGTTTGGCTTCGGCTTGATCGAGCAGGCCATCCTTGGTGGCGCGAACGATCTGGGCGTGGAGATCCTCGAGCATGAAACGGCTTTCCTTGGCTTGCGCTTCCGTCACGATCTGCCGCGGTGCATTGCGCACCTCGATCGCTTCGCCCTTGGCCAGCTCGGCCTGCAGCGTCTGCATTCGTCCGCCCAGTTTGTCGTTGCCCTTGTCCAATGGCCGCAAGCGTTCGCTGAGTGCGAGTTCGATGCGTGTCAGTAACAGCTTCAGCGCAGGAGTCATCATCTGTCCCGGGAGCCCGTCGGACAGCTCGGCGCAACGGCGGCAACGGTCAGTGAGGTCAGCCCGTTTACGGGCTTTTTCCAGATTGCCTTTTTCGACGATCTGAATGGTGTAGACGATGCCAACCAGCAGAAACACACCGGCCAGGATCAATCCAGTGATCATTAGTGGAGACACTTGACTGCACCTCTTGGGCCGCTGGTTTTTCGCTTGAGTGTAGTGGCTTGATGATGTGGCCGATAGTTCTACGTGTTGCTTGGATATGGCCTTCAAATTTTTTTTGAAACTATGCTTGACGACTCCCGAGGGGCTCCATAGAATGCGCGCCACTTGCAGCGTGAAGCACCAAACAGAGCGCTGCAAGCCGGAATGAAGCTTGTGGTTTCCGGGCAACGTCCCCTTCGTCTAGTGGCCTAGGACACCGCCCTTTCACGGCGGTAACAGGGGTTCGAGTCCCCTAGGGGACGCCATTTGTTGTAGATAAGCGGGAATAGCTCAGTTGGTAGAGCACGACCTTGCCAAGGTCGGGGTCGCGAGTTCGAGTCTCGTTTCCCGCTCCAAATTCTCTTCGGTTGCCTTTTCCAAGGTGATCGAAGAAAGAAAAAAGCGACCTAAGGGTCGCTTTTTTCGTTTCTACCGTATCCCTTTCAGACACCGGTGCCTGGTCATCTCAGCGCCTGCCTGGTTTGCGATGCGCTGGCGCTGCCAATTCGCGCAAACCTGGCTATTTATCGCTTCGCATGGCGAAGGGCGCCGAAGGCGCTCAAGGTGGTGGTGTATCCTCAGGTGTACTTGGTGAAGATGCTGCGTACCCGTTCCAGGGTCTCGCCGGTATCTTGCGTCTGGTCGTGCAATGCCTCTTCGATCAGGCAGGTCAGCATCAGTCGGTAGGCTTTGTCCAATGCGCTGCGAGCGGCGGAAAACTGTTGGGCGATGGCTTCGCAGTCTTCACCTCTCTTGATCATTGCCTGGATGCCGCGTACCTGTCCCTCTACTCTCGCCAAGCGTTTCAGCATGGCCTGTTGCTGGGCCTGCATCTCTGCGGATTCGACGGGGATGGTCTGGTCATTCATGCGGCTACCTCGACATGACTGGAAGAAGAGCCTGCGATGCTCTGATCGCGGACGTGGCTCATATACGGGTAGGGGCATGCTAGCGATGCCGCTGCCGGCGGCCAACTTCTTTCGGCTGGGGCTTGCCTTACAATATATAAAAAAATATATTGTTTTCGTCTTAATCGTTTGATCGCTGCCCCATGACTCCTGATCTGGATATCGAGCAACTGCGCGCCAATGCGGCGTCTGCGGGTGCTTTGCTGAAGGCTTTAGCCAACCCTGACCGCTTGCTGTTGCTTTGCCAGCTGTCGCAGGGCGAACGCAACGTTTCCGAGCTGGAACAGCTGCTGGGTATTCAGCAGCCGACGCTCTCGCAGCAACTCGCCGTATTGCGCCGGGAGGGACTCGTCGCCACACGCCGGGAAGGCAAGCAGGTCTACTACCGGATCAGCAGCGCCGAGGCGCTGGCGGTGATCACGACGCTTTATCAGCTGTTCTGCGAAGGGGAGCAGCAATGACCATCGATTGGATCAACTTCACACCTTGGACGGCGTTGGTCGGTGGTGTCCTCATCGGCGCCGCGGCCAGCTTGTTCGTCTTGCTCAATGGCCGAATCGCCGGGATCAGCGGCCTGCTCGCCAGTCTGGTGGAGTCGAAGGCCGAGAGGCGAGGTGAAAAACTGCTGTTTCTGCTCGGCATCCTGTTTGCGCCGCTCCTATGGATGCTGCTCGGTAGCCTTCCGGCAATGGAGTTCCAAGCCAACTGGGTCGGGTTGCTGATGGCCGGGCTACTGGTCGGCGTCGGTACTCGCTATGGCTCCGGTTGCACCAGTGGTCATGGGGTCTGCGGGATTTCGCGCCTGTCGCCACGCTCAATCGTCGCCACCCTGGTATTCATGGCCGCCGGCTTCGTCACGGTCTATGTGCTGCGCCATCTGCTGGGAGGCTGAACATGCGCAAGTTCACGTCGTTTGTTGCCGGTCTGCTGTTTGGGTTGGGGTTGCTGCTTTCCGGAATGGCCAACCCGGCCAAGGTCATCGGCTTCCTCGATCTGGCGGGCGCCTGGGATCCCTCGTTGGCGCTGGTGATGGTCGGTGCCATCGCCACGGCGCTGATGCCTTTCAACTGGGCGAGGAAGCACGAGCGCTCGCTGCTGGATGCGCCGATGCAGCTGCCGACCAAGCGCGAACTGGATGGCCGGCTGATCGGTGGCAGCCTGCTGTTCGGGGTGGGCTGGGGAATTGCCGGCATCTGTCCGGGCCCGGCCATCGCCATGCTGCTCGGCGGGCACTGGCAGGTCGTGCTTTTCGTTCTCGCCATGCTTGGCGGAATGCTGTTGTTCTCCGCGCTGGAACGCCGGCGCGCTTGCTGACCGGGAGGTCTTTATGAAAGCCAACGTTGGAACCATTGATCGGGCCTTGCGCATCGTTGTCGGCCTGGTGCTTATCGGCCTGAGTCTGGGCGGCGTGATCGGTGCCTGGGGCTGGATCGGTCTGTTGCCGCTGGCCACTGGCATCTTCCGCTTCTGCCCGGCATATACACTGCTCGGTATCAAGACTTGCAAGGCGTGCGATTCCAAGCCCTGAGATTCCCAGAAGCGAAATAACAAAAGGCCGACATCGATGTCGGCCTTTTTCGTCTGCGCGGTGCGATCCGGCTATTCGAAGCTGGGCAGGCTCGGTTTCACGACAGGTTTGTTCGCGCCGACCCAGGCATCGAACCCGCCGGCAATCGACTTGACGTGCAGATAGCCCATCTCCTGCAGCGCCGCTGCGGACAGCGCGGCGCGACCACTGGTCTTGCAATAGAGCACGATGTTCATGTCCCGCGCCGCGAGTTCCGGCGTGCCGCTGAGCTTGAACTCCAGCAGCCCACGCGGAATGTTGAGGGCACCGGCGATATGGCCTTCACGAAACTCATCCGCCTCGCGTACGTCGATCAGCGCGTCCACAGCCTGGATCGCGGCGTCGGCATCCGCGACCGCGACTTCCTGTATATGGGCCCGGGCCTGCTCGACGAGGTCATGTGCGTTCTTCATCCTGCGTTCTCCTTGATGGTGCCAAAGCGTTCACGCTGCCGTTCACGAGCGTGGAGGGTGGTGTCCGGGTCCAGTGCGAGCAGCGCTTCGTACTGGCTGATGAAAACCTGACCGCCGAAATGGGCTAGAAAATCGGTGTTCCGTAACCGGTCCATCACCGGCCCCTTGACCTCGGAAAGGTGGAGCTGGATGCCTGCCGTGTGCAGGCGCGCCGTGATGGCCTCGAGACTTTCCAGGGCGCTGGCATCGATCAGGTTCACACCGGGGCACATCAGCACCAGGTGCTCGGCCTGCGGATGGCGCCCGACCAGCTCGGCGACGCGATCCTCAAGGAAGCGCGCGTTGGGGAAGTACAGGCTCTCGTCGACGCGCACCGAGAGCACCCTCGGACTCTGTATTACGGCGAAGCGCTCGATGTTGCGAAAATGCTCGCTCCCCGGCAGCTGACCGACCACGGCGATATGCGGCTGGCTGGTGCGCCAGAGGAACAGCAACAGCGACAGGCCGACACCGAGCAGGATGCCGCTCTCCACGCCGACCAGCAGCACGCCGAGCATGGTGGCAGCCATGGCGGCGGCGTCCTGGCGGGAGTAGCGCCAGGTGCGCTTGAGTGCGGCGAGATCCACCAGGCTGAGCACCGCGATGATGATCGTCGCGGCCAGCACCGCGTGTGGCAGATTGTGGAACAGTGGCGTGAACAGCAGCACCGTGAGGCCGATGCCCACGGCAGTCAGCGCGCCAGCCAGTGGCGTCTGCGCGCCGGCGTCGAAGTTGACGACCGAGCGAGCGAAGCCGCCGGTCACCGGAAAGCCACCACTGAGGGCTGCAGCGACATTGGCGCCGCCAAGCGCGACCAGCTCCTGATTAGGCTCGATGCGTTCGCGGCGTTTGGCCGCCAGGGTCTGCGCCACCGAAACCGACTCGACGAAACCGACCAGGCTGATCAGCACCGCCGCCGGCAGCAGCTGCAGCGCCAGCGCCATATCCAGCGTCGGCAGGCTCATGCTGGGCAGGCCGCCAGGCACGACGCCGACCACCCGCACGCCGACCTCGGCGAGTTGAAAGGCGCTGACTGTCGCGATCGCCAGCAGCAGGGCGGCGACCGGCCCGATCTTGCTCAGCGTGCCGGCGATGTGTGCGCTCATGCCCAGGCGTTTCAGCCACCCTGAGAGGTGGCTGCGCACGAGATAGAGAAACAGCAGGCTCGTTGTGCCGATGATGAATGTCGGCAGATGCATTTGCGGCAGCGCTTCGAGCAGACCCCGAACCAGCTCCACAGCGTTTTCGCCGCTGATCGAGAGACCAAGGATGTGCTTGAGCTGGCCGAGGGCGATGAGGATGCCCGACGCACTGATGAAGCCGGAGATCACCGGATGGCTGAGGAAGTTCGCCAGAAAACCCAGGCGCAGCACTGCCATGAGCAGCAGTACCGCGCCGGAAAGCAGCGCCAGCAACATGGCCGCTGCTGCGTATTCGGCACTGCCCGGGGCGAACAGCGGCCCCAGTGCGGCCGCAGTCATCAGCGATACCACCGCCACCGGGCCGACCGCCAGCGTGCGGCTGGTGCCGAACAGGGTATAGGCGATCAGCGGCAGCATGCTGGCGTACAGGCCGGTCACCGGGGGCAGGCCGGCGAGCATGGCGTAGGCGAGGCTCTGCGGGATCAGCATCAGTGTCACGATCAACGCGGCCAGGCTGTCCTTGGCCGCAGCCGTGCGATCGTAGTGCCTGGCCGCCCACTCCAGCATGGGCAGGTAGCGCACCATGCGCTGCTTCATCCCTTCTTCTCCTGGGTGAAGTCGCAGGCGTCTGGTGCCTCGACCGGGCGCGGCTCGAAGTCCAGATGCTTCGGCTCGGCCAGCCATTCATGGCCCTTGAGCATCATGTCGAAGTAGATCGACGGCATCCATTGTGTCTTCAGCTTCCAGGCCAGGCGGCGCGGCACTTTCGGGTCGAGCGGAAAGGTCGGCAGCAGCTTTGCGCCATAGCCGAACTCGGCGAGGATCACCCTGCCGCGCTCGACGGTCAGCGGGCAGGAGCCATAACCATCGTAGATCGCCCGCGGGCCGTTGCCCTTGAGCACACTCAGTACGTTTTCGGCGACCACCGGTGCCTGTTTGCGCACCGCTGCTGCGGTCTTCGCGTTGGGCGCGGAGCAGACATCGCCGAGGCTAAAGATGTTGCCGAAGCGCGGATGCCGCAGCGTCTCGTGCTCGGCCTCGAACCAGCCGTCGGCATTGCTCAGCGCGCTTTGGCGAACAAAGTCCGGCGCATGTTGCGGCGGCACCAGATGCAGCAGATCGAAGTCGCGCTCCACGGTAGTGCTCTGTCCGGAGCCATCGGTAACCTCGAACCACGCCTTGTGCGCCGGCCCGTCGATGGCGACCAGGTTGTGGTTGAAGTTCAGCCGCGCGCCGTAGCGCTCGACGTACTGCATCAGTGCGGGCACGAAGTCGGCCACGCCGAACAGCACCGCGCCGGCCGAACAGAAATCGACCTCGATATCCTTCAGCACGCCTTGCTGGCGCCAGTGATCGCAGGACAGGTACATCGCCTTCTGCGGTGCGCCGGCGCACTTGATCGGCATGGGCGGTTGGGTGAACAGCGCCTTGCCACCGCGCAGGTTCTGCACCAGTTGCCAGGTGTAGGGCGCCAGTTCGAAGGCGTAATTCGAGGTCACGCCGAACTTGCCGAGGCTGTCGCGAGCGCCTTCGATGGCGTTCCAGTCGAGGCTCAGGCCCGGGCAGACCACCAGCGCCCGATAGCCGAGGCGGCTGCCGTCTTCGAGCACTACCTGCTGGTGCTCGGGCTCGAAGGCCTCGGCGGCGGCGCGAATCCATTGCGCTTTGGACGGAATACAGCGGCTCATCGCGCGCTCGGTGTTGGCGCGGTCGAATACGCCGGCGCCTACCAGCGTCCAGCCGGGCTGATAGTAGTGCTGGTCACGAGGTTCGATGATCGCGATGCGTAGTTCGGGATCGCGCTTGAGCAGGCTGGCCGTCACCGCGCAGCCGGCGGCGCCGCCACCGATCACCAGGACGTCGTAGCGCGGCGTGACGGCGAACTTCGAGGCGCCCGGCAGCGGCAGGTCGGTTGTCGACTGCCAGTAGCCTTGCATGCGTGGCAGCAGACCGCTGAGGTCGTAGCTGGCTTGCCGGGCTGTCTGCAGCAACACCTGCGGGTCGAGGTGATGGGCCTCGGCCAGTGCCCAGAGCGAGGCCGAGCGTGTCCCGGTGCGACAGAAAGCCAGTACCGGTCCTTTGATCCGTTCCAGCAGTGCTCGAAAGGCCGCGACGTCGGCATCAGTGATCTGACCGGATACCACCGGGAGATGGTGATATTCGAGGCCGGATGCCTCGGCAGCGGCGCGCATGGCATCGCTGGACGGCTGGCCTTCACCCTCGTTGTCCGGACGGTTGTTGATGACGCAGCGAAATCCGCCGCCGGCCAGCAGGGCCATGTCTGCCGGTTGCAACTGGGCTGCGACGGAGATGAATGGGGTCAGTCGTTTTATTGTTTGCATGTCGACGTCCTCCACGCTTCGGCTACAGCACGTCCAGCGGGATCTTCAGGTAGCGTGTGCCATTGCTTTCCGGCTCGGGCAGCTCTCCGCCGCGCATGTTGATCTGCACCGAAGGCAGGATCAGCGTCGGCATGCCCAGCGTGGCATCGCGCGCGGTGCGCATGGCGACGAACTGGTCCTCGCTGATGCCGACGTGCACGTGCACGTTGTGCTCGCGTTCGGCGGCGATGGTCGTTTCATAGAGGAACTCCTCGCGGCCCGGCGCCTTGTAGTCGTGGCACATGAATACCCGCGTGTCGCCCGGCAGGGCGAACAGCTTCTGGATCGACTGGTACAGGGTGCGCGCGTCGCCACCGGGGAAATCGCAGCGGGCGGTTCCGTAATCGGGCATGAACAGGGTGTCGCCGACGAAGGCGGCATCGCCGATGACATAGGTCATGCAGGCCGGGGTATGGCCGGGGGTATGGATGGCGCGCGCCTGGAGGTTGCCGACCTGAAAGGTATCGCCATCGTGGAACAGGTGGTCGAACTGGCGGCCATCGGTCGCAAAGTCGGTACCGGCATTGAACAGCTTGCCGAAGGTGCCTTGCACCACAGTGATGCGATCACCGATCGCCAGCTGGCCGCCTAGTTGCTGCCTGAGGTACGGCGCCGCGCTCAGATGATCGGCGTGCACGTGGGTTTCCAGCAGCCACTGCACCTTGAGGTCGTGCTCGCGGACATGGTCGACCAAGCGCTGGGCGGTGGCATGGGAGGTGCGGCCGGATGCCGGGTCGTAGTCCAGCACTGAATCGATCACCGCGCATTGGCATGTCTGCGGGTCGCTGACCACATAGCTGTAGGTGAAGGTCGTGGGATCGAAGAAGGGTTCGACGTGGGCATTCATGGGCGGGCTCCTTTCCAGGCTCCATACCGGTGGGGGTATGTTCGTCCAAATGATCTTAGCTCTGATTTAGGTTATATGTTTAGACTTAATAGTTATTAGTGGATTGCGCGCCATTCGCCTCGAACCCGACAACCAGAGCGCAGCGGTGGATGCGTTAATGGTTGGGCGGATTGGCAGCGTCACTGACGATATGCCCATCCACCAGCTGGATGGTCCGCTCGCAGTCGGCCGCGAGGAGCGGGTCATGGGTCACCACCAGTATCGCGCAGCCGAATTGGGCATTGATGCGGTGAAACAGCTCGAACACGCTTTGCGCGGTGCGAGTATCGAGGTTGCCGGTCGGCTCGTCGGCCAGCAGCAGAGGCGGGCGGGTCACCAGTGCCCGGGCGATGGCGACCCGCTGCTGCTGGCCGCCGGAAATCTGCGTAGGTTTCTTGTCGGCGAACTGCGCCAGCCCGACTTCGTCGAGCAAGCCGTGGGCCAGGTCGATATCCGCGCGTGATGGCTTGCCGTGACGAATCATCAGCGGCATCAGCACGTTCTCCAGCACGCTGAACGCCGAGATCAGGTGGTGAAACTGGAACACGAAGCCGATTGCCTGGTTGCGCAGGTGCGTACGCGCTTCATCGTCGCTGTCGCGCGTCGCCTGGCCGAGTACGTACAGCTCGCCGGAACTCGGCGTATCGAGCAGGCCGATCAGGTTCAGCAGCGTGCTCTTGCCGGAGCCGGAGGGGCCGATCAACGCTGCCAGTTCACCGCGCTCCAGGCGCAGGTCGACCCCGTGCAACACCTCGGTTTCCAGTGGCGTGCCTATGTTGAAGGCCTTGCGCACCTGCTCCAGGCGCAGGACTTCATTGGTCGGAGTGGTTGGCAGGGTTTCAGACATATCGGATCGCCACCGCCGGGTCGTAGCGCGCCGCACGCCGCGCCGGCATCGCGGCGGCGAGAACGCCGGTGATCGTCGCCACCAGCATGGCCAGCGGCACCAGTGTCGGATCGACCGGGATGGTGAACAGCCGCGGGCCGAATAGATTGAAGACCTGCACCAGACCCCAGCCGACGCCACCACCGCAGGCCGAGCCGAGCAGCCCGAGCAGCCCGCCCTGTAGCAGGAACACGCGCAGGATCTGCCCACGCGGGCTGCCCATGGCACGCAGGATGCCGATCTCGCGGGTGCGCTGGACGACGCTCACGGCGAGCACGCTGGCGATGCCAAAGGCCACGGAGATGCCGACGAATACCCGGATCATCTCCGTGGTCATGCTTTGCGAGGCAAGCGCATTGAGCAGTTGTCCGTTGGTTTCCATCCAGCTTTCGGCACGCAGCCCGGTAAGGCGTGCGAGGCGCTCGGCGACCTGATCGGCCTCGAAGATCTCGGCAACCGTGGTATCGATCACCGTGATGCCGCCGGGCAGGTCGAGCAGTGTCTGCGCCTGTTTCAGGTCCAGGTACACGTAGCGCGCATCCAGCTCGCGCACGCCTAGCTCGAAGATTCCGGCGATATCGACGACCGCCTCGCGACCTTCGCCGGCATCCAGGCGCAGCTTGTCGCCGATGCCCAGGCCGAGGTCGCGCGCCAGCTCCTTGCCGATCACCGCATTGCCTGCACCCACGGTGAACTGCCCGGCGATCAGGTCGTCGGCCAGCGGGATGATGCGCTGATAGCGCGGCGGGTCGATGCCGAGCAGGGCCACCGAGGCGCGGGCCACGCCGCGCCGGGCGATGGCCGGGCCGCTGATTACCGGCGACACCGCGATAATCTGTGCGTCCTGATCGAGCACGTCGCGCACGTCCTGCCAGTTGATGATCGAGCGCAGGCGCTGTGCCCGCGGACTCTCCAGTATCAGCGACCAGCTGTGATCCTCGGCGGGCAGAATGCGGTTGACCTCGTCCGGCGGCAGGATGCGGATATGCGCCTGGGTCCCCAGGGTGCGCTCGACCACATTGGCCTGCAGGCCGGTGATCAGCGCCGTGATGAATACGATCACCGCCGAGCCGACGGTGATGCCGAACATGATCAGCAACGTCTGCATGCGGTTGTCCAGCAGGAAGCGCAGGGCGATCTTCCACTCGGTCCACAGCGAGTCGGCCAGGCGCATGCAGTCAGTCCTGAATGCCGGCTGGAACGCTTTGCTCGCGGATGCGCACGCGCTGGCCTTCCTCGGCGTCGCCGATCAGCACCAGATCACCAACGGCCAGCCCTTCGCTGACCTCGCTCAGTGCCGTGCCCAGCATTCCCAGGCGCACGCTGACCCGCTCGACCACGCCATCATTGACGCGCAATACCTGGGCACGTGTTCCGTCGCGGGCGCGCAGCGCATCGTTGGGCAACACCAAGGCTTGTTCGCGGCGGCCGGTCTCGATGTTCACCGAGACGGTCATGCCCTGACGCAGGAAGTCGGCGGGCTCGAGCAGGTCCAGATGAACATCGATGGTCCCGCGGGCAGTGTCCACGCTTGGCGCGATGAAACTGACGCGGGCCGGCAGCACGCGATCCGGATAGGCATCGGCGATGATCCTGGCGGCTTGGCCCAGTTCGATCGGCGCCAGGTTCTTTTCGTCCAGGGGCAGCAGGATCTCGCTACTGCCGGCGCGGGCGATCGTCAGCAGGGTGCGGCCGGGCTGTACCAGGTCGCCGGGTTCGACTTCGCGCGTCTGCACGATGCCGTCGACCTGAGCGTGGATGCGGGTTTTCGCCAGGTTCGCGCGCGCCGCTTCCAGGCGCTGACGCAGGACCTGCTCCTCGCTGCCACCTTCGGCCACGGCTGAGGCGGCGAAGCGGGCGCGATCGCGAACCACCCGGGCAGTCAGCGCTGCGCGGCGAGCCTGTTCCAGCGGCTCGGAGGCCAGGAGTTTGCGCTCGAACAGCGTCTCGCGGCGCTGGCGTTCGCGATCTGCCTGTTCGAGGTTGTTCTCTGCTTCGCGCAGGGTGGCCTGGGCCTGTGGGCGGGTGGAATCGATCAGCTGCTGCAGGGCCGCTTCCGCCTCGCGCAGGCGGGCGCGCTGCTCGTCGTCGCGCAGTTCCAGCAGCAGATCGCCAGCCTTTACCGCATCGCCCTCACGCACATGGCGCACGGCGACCACGCCGGTGATCTCGCTGCCGACCTGCGCCAGCGACTGACTGTCCACTTCGCCGCTGGCGACCACGCGTTGCACCAGTGGGCGTGTTTCCAGACGATATCCGGGCAGTTCCGGCCCTTGCAGCTGGCGCCAGATCACCCAGGCGGCCAGCAGCAGGGCCGGGATGATCAGAAAAAGCGCGCGACGAATGGACTTTGCGGCGGGCACGACGAGCCACTCCTTGATGCGGCCACTCCGGGCCATCGAACTCGCCAAGCTTACGGTCATACCCATGGGGGTACAACGCGGGTATTGCGCGCAGCAGTCAGACGATGGTCTGCGCCTATCGCGACCATAGGCGCTGTGGCGCAGCATCGCGGAGTAGACTGGCCGCCCGCATCGAGGATTCTGAAATCATGGCGTCCACTGTCCAAACCCCGGCGGCCACCCTGCGCGCGGCCTGGCTCGCACAGGCGCAAGCCAACCCCTGGATCACCTTCGGTCTTGCCGCAACTTCCGTAGCGGTGCTGTTACTGCTTGTGGCGGGAACCGCGAATGCCTTGCAGAGCAGCGAGGCGGGCAATGTCCGCTACGCGCTGTTGGGTGGCAGCGCCGGCTTCGTGGCGACAGCCATTGGGGCGTTTCTGGCGATCGGCCTGCGCGACATTTCCACCCGCACCCAGGACAGCATGCTTGGCTTCGCCGCCGGCATGATGCTCGCCGCCAGCGCCTTTTCGCTGATCCTGCCGGGGCTGGAGGCGGGGCGTGAACTGTTCGGCAACGGCCCGGCCGCGGCATTGACGGTGGTGGTCGGTCTCGGCCTTGGCGTGCTGCTGATGCTCGGGCTGGATTACTTCACGCCGCACGAACATGAAAGCACCGGGCCCTGTGGTCCCAACTACGAACGCCTGAACCGGGTCTGGTTGTTCGTGCTGGCCATTGCGCTACACAACATCCCCGAAGGCATGGCCATCGGCGTGAGCTTCGCCAATGGCGACCTGAGCGTCGGCCTGCCGCTGACCATGGCGATCTCCATTCAGGACATTCCCGAGGGCCTGGCCGTTGCGCTGGCGTTGCGCACCACGGGGTTGTCGGCGCTGGGGTCGGTACTGGTCGCGGCGGCATCCGGGCTGATGGAGCCGATCGGCGCGCTGGTGGGCATCGGCATGTCCAGCGGCTTCGCCATCGCCTATCCCATCAGCCTTGGCCTGGCCGCGGGGGCGATGATCTTCGTGGTGTCCCACGAGGTGATCCCGGAAACCCACCGCAACGGCCATCAGACGCCCGCCACGTTGGGCCTCATGGTGGGTTTCGCGGTGATGATGTTTCTCGATACCGCGCTGGGTTGACGCGTCAGGGTTTGTCCGGCGCGGTCTGCATGATCAGCTCGACGCGGCGGTTGCTGGCGCGACCCCGTTCGTCGCCGTTGCCGGCGAGCGGTCGGGTGTCGGCATAGCCGGTAGCGCTCAGCCGCGTCGATTCGATGCCGGCCAGCTGCAGGTAGCGCACCACGCTGCTGGCGCGGCTGGCGGAAAGCTCCCAGTTGGACGGGAAGCGTTCAGTCTGGATCGGCAGGTTGTCGGTATGGCCCTCGACGATGATCCGGTGGCCGCCTGCGGCAAGCGTCGGGACCAGTCGGTCGATCACGTCCAGTCCGGCGTCTTCCAGCTCCGCGCGTCCCGAGCCGAAGAGAATCTCGCTGCTGATCCGAAAGCTGATGCTGCCATCGTTGACGATCACCTCGATATCGTCGCCCAGCGCCAGGTCGGGCTTCGCTTCGCTCGTGTCGTCCTGCGGCGTATCGGCCGCCGGTACCGGTAACGGCACGATCGACGCCATGGGGGAAACGCTTGGCTGCAGTGTCACCAGCTGATCGCCAGGCGTGGCCTCCAGCATCGCCGGTTCGCGCTGCTGGCCTTCGCCCTTGCCGGCCAGCGCGAGCATGATCACCAGCATCACCAGCAGCAGGGTGAGCATGTCCAGGTAGGTGATCAGCCAGGCTTCCTGCTCTTCCTCTCGCTGTGGCTCGATATGCCAGCGGGTGAAGCGGCTGCCCTGCGCCTGGCCGTTCACGTGCGTTCGTCCTGCGGCGCGCTGCGCGGTGCGGCGGGGTTGCCGTCGCGAATCTCGTCGTCGTGGTGGGCGATGAACGACTTGAGCGTTTCGCGCATGTAGGCCGGGCTGCGGCGATTGCACATCATCGAGATGCCCTGCATCACCAGATTCATCAACGCCACGCGCTGCTCGGTACGCCGCTCGAGCTTCACGGCCACTGGTTTGAGGATCAGATTGGCCAGCAGCACGCCATAGAAGGTCGTCATCAGCGCGACCGCCAGGCTGCGGCCGATCAGGTCCATGTCGCCGCTGCCGAGCATGAACATCAGGTTGATCAGCCCGACCAGCGTGCCGATCATCCCGAACGCCGGCGCATAACTCGACATCGCCCGGAACAGCTGCGCCTCGGCATTCTCGCGGGCGCGCAGCCGTGCGATGCGCCACTGCAGGACTTCCAGGATGTCTTCTTCCGGGGTGTTGTCGATCACCAGCTGCACGCCGGTGCGCAGAAAGGGGTTGCTGACCTGCTCGACGGCCTTTTCCACTGCCTGCAGATCGCCACTGATCCACAGGCGCGAGATCTGCACCAGCTCATCGAGGTCCTGGCGGGTGTAGAGGCGCTCGTTACGCATCACGGTCCAGATCAACCCGAATACCCGGGTGACTTCGCGTAACGGATAGCTGATGAAGGTCGCCGCCAGGGTGCCGACCAGTACGATGCCAAGGCTTGGCAGGTCGATGAACAACGCGGGTTCTTTGGCGGCGAAGAGCATGACGACGGCGAGCAGTCCGATGCTCGCGACGATGCCGATCAGGGTGGAGGGATTCATCGAAACTCCGCTGAAGGGGCCAGTGCAGAAAGCGCGCGATCTTAGCAGCCGGCCTTGAGCGCACGGCTGACCTGGGTCAGATCAGCCGCTGACAGCTATTCCTACAGATTCTCCAGCAGCCGGCGTGCCGCTTCCTGGCCGCTGAGCCAGGCGCCTTCCACTCGGCCGGACAGGCACCAGTCGCCGCATGCGTACAGGCCCAACCCGGCATCGGCCAGGGCGTTCCATTCGTGGCCCTGAGACGGGCGGGCATACAGCCAGCGATGCGCCAGGGTGAACTCCGGGGCTGGCACCACACAGTCGATCAGCTCGGCGAATGCACCATGCAGATGCTCGATCACCGCCTCCTTGGACAGGTCGAGGTGCTGGCGGCTCCAGCTGCTGGTGCCGTGCAGAACCCAGGTATCCAGCTCACCATTGCGACCGGGCTTGCTGCGGTTGCGAGCGATCCAGTCCAGCGCATCGTCGCGAACGAAGCAGCCTTCCAGCGTGGTGTTCAATGGAGTCGCGAAGCCGAGCGCGACCGCCCAGGTGGGCTCCATGGCTACGCTGGCGGCGACAGCGGCGAGCTTGGGCGCGCTGGAGAGCAGCGCAGCAGCCTGCGGCGCCGGCACGGCAATCACCACCTGACTGAACGGCCCGTGGCTGACCCCGGTGGCATCGACCAGCGTCCAGAACTGCTCGCCGCGAAACACTTCGGTGATGCGGCAGCTGAAGTTGACCGGCATGTCGCCCAGCAGCCCGCGGGTGATCGAACTCATCGTCGGCGTGCCGACCCAGCGCACCTGCTCGTCGGCAGATGGTTTCAGTTGACCCTCAAGGGACTGGAACATGCTGGGCGACCATTGATCGACCCAGCCTTCGCTCTGCCACTGGCGGACGGTTTCGCCAAAGCGACGATCCCGAGCGGTGAAGTACTGCGCGCCCAGGTCGAGCGAGCCCGCGTCGCTGCGTTTGCTGGCCATGCGGCCGCCGCTGCCGCGGCTCTTGTCGAACAAATGTACTGCCTGCCCGGCATCGTGGAGGGTCCGCGCAGCGGAGAGTCCCGCGATCCCGGTTCCGATGATGGCGATTGGAGCCTTGCTCATGATTACCTCGTGTGCTGTTGCCATCAGCCACACAGCGAAATCGCTGCACAGCATGGTTTCATGACAAGCGTTCGATAGCGCTTGAGCCTGCCCATCCTCGGACAGACCTTGGTCTTTGGCTAGAGACTTTCGACGCAATGCGCATACCGCTCGCCGGTTCAATCATTGATCGGCGGGTTGCTGGCGCCTCGTACAAGAGAATGCAATTGGCCTGCCGAAAGCGCGGCAGCAGTCTGTAGTTGTAAGTTGCTGATAAGCCGGTACAATGGCGCCGCTCGCCGCCAGGCGGGTTTCGTTATGGTGGGCCCTGCCGGTCCCCTCGCAACGATCAGCCGTGAACCCGGTCAGGCCCGGAAGGGAGCAGCCGCAGCGGTGACATTGTGTGCCGGGGTGTGGCTGGTAGGGTTCACCTCCATAACGATCTTCTCGTTTTCCTTTCTCTATTTATCTGAATCCGCTGACGCCCTTGCAGGCTCGGGCGTATACGCACGTCTGCCGCTCTCGTGCTGTGGCATTGCAACCGGTTGCTGGTGTGGTATGGCTACGAGCGCCATTGCAGGCGCCAACCTTGTATCCTGCGCAGCGTTTCCAGAGGCACGAAGTGCCGGTATCGGCTCGAGGAGCTTGGGTTTGTCTGTAAAAGCGAAGTGGGACATCTTCTGCACAGTCGTGGATAACTTCGGTGACATCGGCGTCACCTGGCGCCTGGCCCGCCAGCTGGCGGCCGAACACGGTCAGCAGGTGCGGCTGTGGGTGGATGATCTGGACACCTTCGCTCGGCTTTGCCCGGCGGCCAGTGCCGAGGCGCAACAGCAGCTGCACGAGGGCGTGGAAGTCCGGCGCTGGTCCGGTCAATGGTCCGCTACCGAGCCCGCCGATGTGGTCATCGAGGCGTTCGCCTGCAATCTACCGCAGCCCTACATCAATGCCATGGCTGCCAGCGGCCGTCGCATCCTCTGGCTGAACCTCGAGTATCTGAGCGCCGAGGACTGGATCGTCGGCTGCCACGCGCTGCCCTCACTGCAGGCCAACGGCTTGCAGAAGTACTTCTTCTTCCCAGGCTTCGAAGCCCGGACCGGCGGCTTGATCCGTGAAGCCGATCTGATGCTGCGTCGTGCGGAATTTCAGCGCGATATGGCGCAACAGGCCGCTTTTCTCGCCTCGCTCGGCGTGGCGCGACAGCCCGGCGCACGTCTGTTGTCCCTGTTCGCCTACGAAAACACCGCGGTCGCGGGTTGGCTGGACGCCCTCGCGGCCGATTCTCGCAGCAACCAGCTGCTGGTCCCGGAAGGTCGAGTGCTCGGCGATGTTGCCGCCTGGCTTGGCGTGGCGAGCCTGCAGGCGGGCGATCAGCACCAGCGCGGCAGTCTGCAGCTGTGCATCGTGCCGTTCATGACCCAGGACGAGTACGACCTGCTGCTGTGGAGCTGCGATTTCAACGCGGTGCGCGGGGAAGAGTCCTTTATCCGTGCCCAGTGGGCCGGCAGACCGCTGGTGTGGCACATCTATCCTCAGGAAGACGATGCCCACTGGGATAAGCTCCATGCCTTTCTCGATCTGTACACGCATAAGTTGTCGCCCGCGGGCAACGTGGCGCTACGCGAATTCTGGCGTGCCTGGAACGCAGGGCAGGGCGCTGGCGAAGCCTGGGCGTCTCTGGTCCGCGAATATCCGGCGTTGCTCGAACATGCCGAAGCCTGGACCCGCGAGCAGGTGGCCAATGGCGATCTGGCCGGAAAGCTGGTGTTTTTCTACACCGACTGGCTGGACGCCGTTCACGGTTAGTTCGTTGCCGGGACATTCCCTGCGCCTGCTGTGCGGCAGGTCGCCGACCCTGCGTCATCTGGCGCAGCAACGCGGCTTGCGACAGAACGGGAACAGACCCTATGATACGCGGCCTGTTTTTTTGTCTCTAATTCCCCTTCGGATATTTCGTATGAAAACCGCACAAGAGTTCCGTGCCGGCCAGGTGGCCATCATCAACGGCGCACCCTGGGTCATCCAGAAAGCCGAGTTCAACAAGTCCGGTCGTAACAGTGCCGTGGTCAAGATGAAGCTGAAGAACCTGCTCAACGGTTCGGCTACCGAGACCGTTTACAAGGCTGACGACAAGCTGGAGCCGGTCATCCTCGAGCGCAAGGAAGTGACCTATTCCTACTTCGCCGACCCGCTGTACGTATTCATGGACGACGAGTTCAACCAGTACGAAATCGAAAAAGACGACCTGGAAGGCGTGATGACCTTCATCGAAGACGGCATGACCGACGTCTGCGAAGCCGTTTTCTACAACGACAAGGTGATCTCCGTCGAACTGCCGACCACCATCGTTCGCGAAATCGTTTACACCGAGCCGTCCGTACGTGGCGATACTTCCGGCAAGGTCATGAAGACCGCCCGCCTGAAGAACGGTGCCGAGCTGCAGGTTTCCGCGTTCTGCGAAATCGGTGACTCGATCGAGATCGACACCCGCACCGGCGAGTACAAGTCCCGCGTCAAGGCCTGACCTTCGGTCTGCGGACAGAAAAAAGCCCAGCTCGATGCTGGGCTTTTTCGTTTCTGTGCGATGTGTCAGCTCGCCCAAATCCAGCCGACCAGGCCGTAGCAGAGCAGGGAAACCAGCAGCACACCGAACAGGTTGAGCACGAAGCCGGCCTTGATCATCGCCTGGATCGACAACTGTCCCGTGCCGAAAACGATGGCGTTGGGTGGTGTCGCGACCGGCATCATGAAGGCGCAGCTGGCGGCGACCGCGGCCGGAATCGCCAGCATTTCCGGGGACAGCCCCTGGGCCACGGCGAGCGCACCGAGCAATGGCAGAAAGGCCGCTGCAGTCGCGGTATTGGAGGTGATCTCGGTGAGGAAGATGATCACCGTCACCACCAGCGCGATCATCGCCAGCAGGGGCAGGGCATCGAAGGCTCCGAGGCTGCTGGCGATCCATTCGGCCAGCCCGGACGCACCGATGACGCCAGCCAGCGAGAGGCCGCCGCCGAACAGCAGCAGCACGCCCCACGGCGCCTTGTTGGCTTGCTCCCAGTCCATTAGGAACACCCGTTTGTGCAGGTCAACTGGAATCAGGAACAGTGCGATCGCCGCGGCCATGGCAATGCTGGTGTCGTTCACGCCGTCGATATAGTCGGCCAGCATTGGCTGGAAGATCCAGGCCGCCGCTGCCAGCACGAACACCACGGCGACCATTTTTTCGGCACGCGACATTGGCCCGAGGGCGGTCATTTCCTTTTCGAGCAGACCACGGCTGTCGCCCCCCGCCAGGTGGAAACCGCCGCGGGTAAGCGACCACCAGATGAAGACCAGCATGCCGATGCTCAGCGGCAGGCCCAGCAGCATCCACTGGCCGAAGCCGATCTGGACGTCGTAATTCTCCCGCATGAACGCCGCCAGCAGGGCATTGGGCGGGGTGCCGATGAGCGTGGCGATGCCGCCGACGCTGGCCGAATAGGCGATGCCCAGCAGCAGCGCCACGGCGAACCGCGCGCCTTCCTTTTCCTCGCTGCCGGCGATCAGCAGGCCGATGACCGACAGGCCGATGGGCAGCATCATGATGCTGGTCGCCGTATTGCTCACCCACATGCTGATGAACGCCGTGGCGATCATGAATCCGGCGATCTGCCGGCTCGGCTGGTTACCCACCGCCAGCAGCGTCGCCAGGGCGATGCGCTTGTGCAGGTTCCAGCGCTGCATCGCCAGGCCGAGCAGAAAGCCGCCGAGGAAGAGAAAGATGGTTGGGTTGGCATAGGGCGCGGTGGCCTTGGCCAGGGTGTCGATGTCCAGCAGGGGTATCAGCAGAATCGGCAACAGCGAGGTCGCCGGGATCGGTATCGCCTCGGTCGACCACCAGACCGCCATCAGCGCGGCCAGGCCCACGGTCAGCCAGGCCTTTTCCGACAGGCCGCCGGGTGGGTCGGTCAGGATGCAGGCCAGCAACAGCAGTGGGCCCAGGATCAGGCCGATCCACGCGGCCAGTACGGCGCCCCGGCTTTGAGATGATTCCGCCATTTTCGTCCTCTTCGAAACTGCGCTATCGAAAGCGGGGCCGTGTGGACTGAGCCCTCGCGGCCCCTACTTAGGCGGACAGGGCCGGCGGGGTTTCGTTTCGTGCGCGCGGAATGGTGCTGCCCGCGCAGAGGGGCCGGGGGCTCAGTCCGGCCGGACCTGCTTCAGGGTTTCCGCGATCATGAAGGCCATTTCCAGCGATTGATCGGCGTTCAGCCGCGGGTCGCACTGGGTGTGATAGCGATCACTGAGGCCGGCTTCGGTGATCGGCCGCGAGCCGCCGATGCATTCGGTGACGTTCTGTCCAGTCATCTCGATATGAATCCCGCCGGGGTAGCTGCCCTCGGCGCGATGCACATCGAAGAACTGCCGCACTTCGGCGAGCACTTTCTCGAAGTCCCGCGTCTTGTAGCCGCTGGATGCCTTGATGGTGTTGCCATGCATCGGGTCGGAACTCCAGAGCACATGGCGACCTTCGTTCTGCACCGCGCGCACCAGTCGCGGCAGGCCGGCTTCGACCTTGTCGGCGCCCATGCGCACGATCAGATTCAGGCGACCGGGGTCGTTCTGCGGGTTGAGGATATCGATCAGGCGGATCAGCTCCTCGCTGTCCATGCTCGGGCCGACCTTCACGCCGATGGGATTGCCCACTCCGCGCAGGAATTCGACATGCGCGCCGTCGAGCTGACGGGTGCGGTCACCGATCCACAGCATGTGCGCGGAGCAGTCGTACCAGCCGCCGCTGAGGCTGTCCTGGCGGACGAAAGCCTGCTCGTAGTTCAGCAACAGTGCCTCGTGAGCCGTGAAAAAGCTGGTCTCGCGCAACTGTGGCGCGCCATCCAGGCCGCATGCGCGCATGAATTTCAGCGTTTCGTCGATGCGTGCGCCGAGCTGGTGGTACTTCTCGGCCAGCAGGGAGTTGGCGATGAAGTCCAGGTTCCACTGATGCACCTGGTGCAGGTCGGCGAAACCGCCCTGGGCGAATGCGCGTAGCAGGTTCAGACTGGAGGTGGACTGATGGTAGGCCTGCAGCAGACGCTCCGGGTCCGGCACGCGGCTTTGTGCGTTGAAGTCGATGCCATTAACGATATCGCCCCGGTAAGCCGGCAGCGTCACGCCATCGACGGTTTCGTCGCCGGCCGAACGGGGCTTGGCGAACTGGCCGGCCATGCGTCCGACCTTTACCACCGGGCAGCCGGCCGCGAAAGTCATGACGATCGCCATCTGCAGCAGCACCTTGAAGGTGTCGCGAATCTTGGTGGCCGAGAATTCGGCGAAACTCTCGGCGCAATCGCCGCCCTGCAACAGGAACGCGCGGCCCTGGGTCACCTCGGCGAACTGCCGTCTCAGCTCCCGTGCTTCGCCGGCGAAGACCAACGGTGGCAAGCCGGCCAGGGTGCGTTCAACGCGCGAGAGGTGTTCGGCATCCGGGTATTCGGGCTGCTGCTGGATCGGCTTGCTTCTCCAGCTATCGGGGCTCCAGGCGTCGTTCATGATCGTTCCAACTGATAAAAGTGCGGCGATTTTACCTGAAGCGCCCGGGCCCCGGAGATAGCGATGGCCTATGGGGCTGCGTAAGATGCGTTCGCCGACACGCTGGTGATCGGATAGCTGCGGAGCACATTGATGGACAAAGAGGAACGTCTGCTCGCCGAAGTGCATGACGCTTTCGGGCTGATTCGCGTACTCGAGGTGGGCGACTACCGTTTTCTCGAGTTTGGCGCGGCGGTCGAGCAGAGCTGCGTATTCACCGCCGATCCTGCCTGGCTCGAATACGATTACACCCGCGCGATGCTGCTCGGTGGGCTGTGTCATGCAGAGCCGGAAACCGCACTGTTTCTAGGGCTTGGTGCCGGCAACCTGACCCAGGCCTGCCTGCAGTTCCTGCCGCTGGAGGACGTCGAGGTCATTGAGCTGCGGCCGGCGGTGCCGGAGCTTGCGATGCAGTACCTCGGCTTGCAGAACGACTCGCGGCTGTATATCCGCATCGGCGATGCCACCGAGTTGCTGGATACCGCCGAGAGTTCCGATCTGATCTTCGTCGACCTGTACAACGATGCAGGCCCGGATGCCGCGCATCTGGCCTGGTCGTTCCTCAAGCGCTGTCAGGAAAAACTCAATCCGGGCGGCTGGCTGATCATCAATCAGTGGGGCACCGACGACGATCGCCCGTTGGGCGCGGCGCTGCTGCGTGGCCTCTATCATCGGCATTACTGGGAGTGCCCCGTGAAGGAGGGCAACGTGGTGCTGCTGGTGCCAGCGGATCTCGATCAGCAGCTGGACATGACCGGGCTGCGCCAGCGGGCCGAAGTGTTGGCGCCGCGCCTGGGCTATTCGCTGGATTCGTTGATTGCGGCACTGCGGCCCGCGAGCTAACTCTGCACCGAACGGGTGCGTCGACGGTGGTGAAGGTTTGTGGCTGTTCCATATCGGTGCGTACTGACCGGCGCCGTCCCGCACCGAAAAGCGCCACGCGCGGCTCTATCGCGGGGCCTCACTCGTCCCATTCAATATCTGGGTCCCACGAAGCCAGCAGTTAATCAATGCTGGAGCGCTGTGTCTTGCCGCGCTGATGAGCAAACGTGACGGCATGGCTGGTCTGCTAATTGCAAAACGCCAGCATATTTTGTCGGCAGTAAGGAATCGCCCGTGCCTCATCTTCAAAGCAATCTGATGCAGCTGTCCGCTAGCGAACGCCATTGGCTTCCGTGGTCGGGGCCAACCGGCAAGCTGTCGATGCGTTGGTCGTGCTGGTTGAATCGTGGCGTGTATCCCGTGGTGGAACAGGTCTTCGAGGGCGTTGCGCAGTCGCGGGTACGCATCCTGCAGAACTGGGTCGCCAGCCACTGGGATCATCTGGCAGACCTGGCTGCCAATCTAGGCGAAGCTGTTGGTCATGTTGGTAGCGATGCACTGGAGAAGAAGCGGGCGCAGCTGCCGGATCTGTCCGAACTCTTCGTCATTGACCCGCAAGGGCGCGTACTGGCCTCCACCTTTGCAGCTCATGTCGGGCAGCAGGATCTTGATGGCAGAGCCGTGGCGCGCGGCTTGAGCGAGCCGTTCCTGCACGGACCCTATCGTGACCCGCTGACCCTGCGGTTGGGTGCAAGCACGTCGCGCTTCCATGATGCGGTCACTCTGATGTTCTATCAGCCGGTGCATGTCGGTGGTAAGTGTCTCGGCTGCATCTGCGCGCGCGTGCCCAACGATGTGATCGGTGACCTTATCCAGCGCGAGGCCGGTCATGTCTACCCGGAGTCCGGCGACAACTACCTGTTCATGGTGGAGTCGCACTTCGACAGCAGCGTTCAGGTCGGCACAGCACTGTCACGTTCGCGTTTCGAGGACGCCACTTTCAGCCACGGCGAGAACCTGAAAAGCGGTGTGCACACGCGCTGGGGAACGGTGCGCGTGCAGCAGCACACCGAGCTGGAATTGCGTTTCACCGATCCGGCCACCGGCCAGTTACACCCTGGTGTGCGAGAGACGATCGCCAAGGGCGCCAATCTGTTCGTCACCTATCCCGGCTACTCGGACTACCGCCACATCCCGGTCATTGGCAAGGGCGTTACCTTTCAGCTGCAGGGCTCGCCAGACCGTTGGGGGATGATGTGCGAGGCGGATCTGGAGGAGGTCTATCGTCGCCGTTCGTTGAGCGTTGGCCTGATGAAGACGTATCTGCTCACGGTGACCACGCTGTTCGCCATCAGCAGTCTGCTGCATGAGTTCAGCGGTCTGCCCAGTTCCGCGCTGCATCTGCTCAATGGTTTGCTGCTCCTGCTGGGAGCCTGGGCGTTCGCGTCCTTTGGGCCGCGAAGGCTGGCTGCGCGCATGCAGGAGATGACCGAGGTGATCCGCACCCTGGCCGAGGGCGAGGGCAATCTGCGCCAAAGGCTCGACAGCAGCACCATGCAGCGCGACGAGAGCGGCGACATGGGGCGCTGGATAAACAGTTTCATCGATAGCCTGGACGGTGTGGTCGGCCAAGTGATCCAGGTCTCGAAGCACGTCCGCCAGGACAACGAGCTGATGCTCGAACGCAGCGGCGAAGCGGGGCAGACCACCAGTGACGTAGCCGAATCGATCCATCAGCTGTTGCTGCTGGTGGAAGAGCAGCTTGGCGAAATTCAGCAGGCTTCGATGACCGCCGAGGAAATGAAGAGCGCCATGGACGAGGTGATGCAGCGTGCCCGTGAGCGTTTCGACACGGTGCGCAACGGCACCGAATCGATCCGTGATGTGGTGCAGCGCTCGGCTCAGAGCGTGCAACTGCTCGACAGCCGCATGGGCGAGATCGATGAGATCGTCGGACTGATCAGCGACATCACCACGCAGACCAATCTACTGGCGCTGAACGCGGCAATCGAAGCGGCCAGGGCAGGGGACCATGGCCGCGGCTTCGCCGTGGTGGCAGGTGAGGTACGCTCGCTGGCGCAGCGCACGGCCAAGGCGGCTGAGGACATCCGGCACAAGGTCGAGAGCCTGCAGGCGGAGACGCGCCAGGCGGTGTCGTTCATGGAAGGGGGCGTTCAGAACGTCGACAGCAGCCTGCGCCTGACCGAGGAGGCATCGTCGGAGAACGTGCATTTGCACCAGACGGTCGAGCGCATGTTCGACATCATCAAGGGGCTGAACGAGCGCAGTCTGCATTACGGCCAGACCATCCGTGGCGTCGACCAGGCCTCCAATGAGATGGGCCAGACCCTCGGCGTGCTGCAGGACAGCGCCGAACGCGTTCGCCATACGGCTGGCAAGCTGCACCAACTGGTCGGCCGCTTCCGCGTCAGCGCCGCCAACAGCGAAACTGCCTGACAGCGCCGCTCGGTACGGGCGAGCCGCGCGGCGACATCGCGCGACTTGCTGGCCAACGACGCGCCCGGCAGCCCCAACCGCCGGGCGCAAAATACCCGCACAGCGTCACGTTAATCCGGTATAGTACGCGCCGGCTGAGACCCAGCCTGCGTTCAGGTACTGCAACACACGAAGCACCGCTTCGGCTGCTGTCCGCTTCGAGCGGGCTATCCTTGACGATTCATCATTCATACGTTTTCGCAACCCCGCCGACCAGGCTGCCAGGGTGACCTTCGGGTTTTGCACGGCATGCGCAGCTTCGGAACAATGGGTCTTGCGGAGCATCAGAGACAAGACCCATGACCCAGGAAATCGGCGGCTTTGCCGCACTCGGTATTCACTCCGCTGTTCTGGCTGCCATCAGCGCAGTCGGCTACGAAGAACCATCCCCCATTCAATCCCAGGCGATCCCGGTGATCCTTGGCGGTCACGACATGATCGGCCAGGCGCAGACCGGTACCGGCAAGACTGCGGCGTTCGCGTTGCCGATCCTGTCCAAGATCGACCCGGCCAAGCGTGAGCCGCAGGCGCTGATCCTCGCGCCGACCCGCGAGCTGGCCCTGCAGGTCGCCACCGCATTCGAAACCTATTCCAAGCAGATGCCCGGCCTCGGCGTCGTCGCCATCTATGGTGGTGCCCCAATGGGGCCGCAGCTCAAGGCCATCCGCCAGGGCGCACAGGTCATCGTTGCGACCCCGGGTCGTCTGGTCGATCACCTGAGCCGCAACAGCGGCCTGCTGTCGACCATTCGCTTCCTGGTCCTCGACGAAGCGGACGAAATGCTCAAGCTGGGCTTCATGGATGACCTCGAAGTGATCTTCGAAGCCATGCCGGAGAGCCGCCAGAGTGTGCTGTTCTCCGCCACGCTGCCGCACTCCATCCGCGCGATTGCCGAGAAGCACCTGCGCGAGCCGCAGCACATCAAGATCGCCGCCAAGACCCAGACCGTTGCCCGCATCGAGCAGGCGCACCTGATGGTGCATGCCGACCAGAAGATCCCGGCCGTGCTGCGCCTGCTGGAAGTCGAGGATTTCGACGCCCTGATCGCCTTCGTGCGCACCAAGCAGGCCACCCTGGATCTGGCCGCCGCATTGGAGGCCAAGGGCTACAAAGCCGCCGCGCTGAACGGTGACATCGCCCAGAACCAACGCGAGCGCGTCATCGAATCGCTCAAGGATGGCCGTCTGGACATCGTCGTGGCCACTGACGTCGCCGCCCGCGGCCTGGACGTGGCGCGTATCACCCACGTATTCAACGTGGACATGCCCTACGACCCGGAGTCCTACGTGCACCGCATCGGTCGTACCGGCCGTGCCGGTCGCGAAGGCCGTGCGCTGCTGCTGGTCACCCCGCGTGAGCGCCGCATGCTGCAGGTCATCGAGCGTGTGACCAACCAGAAGGTCGCCGAGGTGCGCCTGCCCAATGCCCAGCAGGTGCTGGATGCGCGCATCAAGAAACTCACTAACAGCCTCGCGCCGCTGGTGGCCGATGCCGAAGCCAGCCATGGCGAACTACTCGACAAGCTGGTCGCTGACATCGGCTGCAGCCCGCGTGCCCTGGCCGCCGCACTGCTGCGCAAGGCCACCAATGGTCAGGCATTGACCCTGGCCGAAGTCGAGAAAGAGCAGCCGCTGGTTCCGACCAGCAGCCCGCGTGAGCGTAGCGAACGTTCGGATCGTCCGGAGCGTAGCGGTGATCGTGAGCGCCGCGCTCCGATCCCGCTGGCCGAAGGCCGCGCCCGCTGCCGTACCCCGCTGGGTGCGCGCGACGGCATCGCTGCCCGCAACCTGCTCGGCGCCATCCTCAACGAAGGCGGCCTGGCTCGCGAAGCCATTGGTCGCATCCAGGTGCGCGACAGCTTCAGCCTGGTAGAGTTGCCGGAAGACGGCCTCGACCGCCTGCTCGGCAAACTCAAGGACACCCGCGTCGGCGGCAAGCAACTCAAGCTGCGTCGCTATCGCGAGGATTGAGTGGTAGGCAGTTAAACGAAAGGCGGGCTTATTAGCCCGCCTTTTTTATTGCTCATCGAAAGATCAGCTCGACGTTCGACTCCCATCGATGGCGCTCGTAGCCGGTTCGCTCATCGGCTTCTCCGTATTCAGTGTCGTGCTCCAATAAACGAAGCACTCCTTGCTCGTCACTCCTGCTCGGGCTGTTCAAACTCTGAACAACATGCTACAAACGACCGCAACCCGAATGATCTAGCCGCTTGAAAACGAAGGGAAAACCATGACCAAGTCGGAGTTGATCGAGCGAATCGTCACCCAGCAGGGGCTGCTTTCGTCGAAGGATGTCGAGCTGGCCATCAAGACCATGCTTGAGCAAATGGCTCAGGCTCTGGCCACAGGCGACCGGATCGAGATCCGCGGCTTTGGTAGCTTCTCCCTGCACTACCGTGCGCCCCGCGTCGGCCGCAATCCCAAGACCGGCCAATCCGTCAGCCTTGACGGCAAGTTCGTCCCGCATTTCAAGCCAGGGAAGGAGTTGCGGGATCGGGTGAATGAGGAGGACTGATAAGCGGCTAGGCTTGCTCTTCCTGTAGCAACGAGGCATTAGTCTAAATAGTTGTTAAAAGCCATCATTCGGCTGAACTTTTTGCGGTTTGTACGTACAAAATCCGGTTCGCTTGCTCCGCAGTGAAGAGCACACATAACAAGGATTTCGGATGACCGTGCAGCAACCTACTTCGCCCAACGATGAGATCGACCTGGTCGAGCTGTTCCGCGCGCTTTGGCGCCAGAAGATTCTAATCATCGGCGTCACGCTTCTCACCACAGTGCTGGCGGCCCTGTATGCCTTCCTGGCGACGCCATACTTTCAAGTTCGAACTTATCTTCGTCCAGTGCCGCAGAGCAATCTGGACCAGCTCAATGAAACGGGCATCTACAAGCTCACTCCAGAAGAGGCCATCAATCGTGTAGCAGGCGGCCTGTCGTCTTATGACAACCGCTTGGAGTTCTTCATGAACAATCCGGAGCTGTTTCCGAATCTCACCGAGCGGGGCGAGCAATTGGAGCAGGCGTTCGCTGAGTTCAATGAAGAGGCGTTTGAGATGCTGTTCCCTGATCCGAAGCGTACGGAGAACCGCAGCGCCTTCGTGGGTCTGAGGCTGACTTACCCTGAGGGGGTCGCCGGTGCTTCGGTAGTCAATGGCTTTGTCGCTTATGTGTTGGAGCTGGAGCGCCGCGAAATCGCTGAGGATGTGGAAAGCCTGGTCAACAATCGTCTGGCCAGCCTTGAGATGAACATTGAGGCGCAGCGTGCAAACTACGAAGCGTCCAAGGAGGCGAAGATCGCGTCCCTGCTCGAAGAGAACGCGCTGAAGCGGGCCCAGCTTCAGGACGAGCTCGCTGCTCTGCGTGAGGAACTCAAAACTCGACGGAACAACCGAATTCAGGAGTTGACTGAGGCGATATCCATAGCCGAGTCGTTGAGTATTCGTAAGCCAACAAGCCCGTCTGCAATGTCCGACTTGGCCAGAGGCGGCGCGCAAGTTATTCGGACGGAGGTAAACAGTCGGGAAACCCCGCTGTATTTCATGGGAACAGAAGCACTATCCGCGGAGCGTGATGCCCTCGCGAGTCGCAAGTCGGATGACTTCATCGAGCCTCGAATCGCCGAGATCCAATCCGAGCTCGCAATGCTAGAAAACAATCGCGAAGTGGAAATTCTCAGAGAGCGAGAGGGTGAAGACCTCTACCTGACCAATCTCGCTGAATTGCGCGAAGAGGCCGCCCGCTTGAAGGGGATCAAACTCGATACCGATCGGTTGCGCCTTGTTCGTCTGGATCAACCAGCGCTGGATTCGTCCAAGCCAATCAAACCCAAGAAAGCACTGATTCTCGCGCTGGGCTTTGTGCTTGGCGGCATGCTTGGCGCATTCGCCGCCTTGATACGCAGCCTTGCAAATCGCGGTCGCGAGCTGCAAACCCCATCGGCGTCATAAGTAGGCGCGTTACTTCCTCTGCGAGAGCCAGGCACGGCGTTGAACGCTTTGCCTGGCAGCGTAACTGAAGGTCGGCGGGCAGCTAGCACGATGTTATAGGCGCTCACAATCGCCAAATTAAGTTGATGCGGGTCACTTGTTTTTTGTGAGCTGGCTGGCAAAATGGCGGCCCGCAGCATGACGGAACTTTTCCGTGTGCTTGCGGTATAGTCCCTGGCGCGCGCTCTGCGTCGCCGTATTCAGCGAGACGGACCTCAAGTGAACGCAGTAACTCCTCCGCAAGTCCTTGCTTCGGCAACGCCTGATGAAGTCGACCTCATCCAACTCTTTCGCTCTTTATGGAAGCAAAAGCTTCTAATTGGCGGCATAGCTGGGGTGTGCGCGCTTTTCGGGTTGCTCTACGCTTTGCTGGCACCTCGTTATTACACCGTTCAAAGCGTGCTACGACCGGCCGCTATCAAAGATCTCGATGAGTTGAATCATCTTGGTATTTACAAGCTGTCTCCGAAACAAGCGCTGGCTCAGGTCGGGGCAACGCTAGACTCGTACGAGAATCGACTAGCTTTCTTCCGTCAGCATCCGCAGCTTTTCGCTGATCTGGCCCAGCCTGGGCGAACGCTTGAGCAAACTTTTGAAGCCTTCAACGATGAGGCCTTCAAGTTGCTGCAACCAGATCCAAAGAAGCCTGAGGGGACGTCTCCGTATGTCGGCCTCCAGCTCACCTATCCTGAAGCGCTGGATGGGGTTGAGATCGTCAACAGCTTTGTAAATTTCTCCCTGACTAACGTCCAAAAGGAGATAGCGGCTGATCTGGATACTCTTATCGGAAACCGGCTTAGTCAGCTTGACAAGAAGATTGCTGCTGCTCGTGCCAGCTATGAGGCCAGTAAGGAAATCAAGATCGCCAAACTGACCGAGGCTGATGCGCTCAAGCGTGCAGAGTTGAATGATGAGTTGGCTGCTCTGCGCCAGCAGCTACGGACGCGTCGCGATAACCGCATCAATCAGCTCAACGAAGCGATTCGAATCGCAACTTCGCTGGGTATAAGCAAGCCCACCACGCCCTCCTCCCTTGGAGCGCCTGAGATCACGAGCCAAGGCAGCGTGATTCGTACCGAGGTCAATAACCAGCAGATACCTTTGTATTTCATGGGTAGCGAAGCGTTGGAAGCCGAGCGTAAGGCGCTCCTGGCTCGTCGCTCAGACGACTTCACCGAGCCGCGCATCGCACAAATTGCCCGGGAGCTGAAGCTGCTTGAACACAACCGCCAGATCGAGGTCTTACAGAGTCGAGAGAACGAAGACCTGTTCCTGAAAAACCTGGCCGGTTGGCGCGAGGAGGCAGCCAGGCTGCGCTCCCTGCAGTTCGATGCTGGTTCGCTCAAGCTGGTTTCTATCGATCAGCGAGCGGTTGAGCCTCGTCAGCCGATCAAACCCAAGAAGGCACTAATCGTGGCCCTCGCGCTGGTATTGGGTGGCATGCTGGGAGTGTTCGTCGCGCTGGTGCGTAACCTTCGCCGTCCTGTCGCCGCAATCTGACCATCCATCCGTCGGCGTGCCGTTGAGACCTCAACGGCCCCGAAAGACGGTAGTATTCCCGCCTATTTTTTAAGGTGGCTCGTGACTAGCATGTCGCGAGGCGTTGGTTGACATCGTTAAAGGAATAACCGTGCGCTATCCAGATATCGAACACCACGGCGCTAAGGATGGCGTAACTGGTTCCTGTCATCAGCTACACATGGACGCGAGCCATAGCTTGCTGGTCGATTGCGGGCTGTTCCAGGGTAACGAGACTTCGAGCGATGGTCGCGCTGCTACAGAACGGCTGGATATCGAGTTCTCCTTGGCCAGCGTCCAAGCGCTCGTCGTCACGCATGTGCATATCGACCACGTGGGGCGAATTCCCTATCTGCTTGCCGCCGGATACAAAGGCCCGATTTACTGCAGCGAGCCTTCGGCCAAACTACTGCCTATCGTTCTTGAAGATGCCTTCAAGCTAGGCTTTAGCCGTGATCAAAAAGCCGTCGAGCGCTACCTCAAGCTGGTCGAGCAGCGGTTGCGGCCGTTGCCGTACCAGCGATGGTCAACGCTGCTGGAAACCGAAGAGCTCATCGCGCACGTGCGACTACAGCGTGCCGGGCATATTCTCGGTTCCGCCTATGTGGAAGTGGACCTGACATACCCCGCCAGTGGCGAAAACAGGCGCATAGTTTTCTCCGGGGACCTCGGCGCAGCGCATGCGCCACTATTAATGCCGCCCCAATCACCCGAGCGAGCCGATATCCTCGTGCTTGAAAGCACCTACGGCGACCGCCTGCACGAGGACCGTACCAATCGCCGTCAGCGCCTCGAAGCCGTCATCGAACATGCGCTGCAGGATCAAGGCACCGTACTGATTCCGGCCTTCAGCATTGGCCGTACTCAGGAATTGCTGTACGAGCTGGAAGAGATCATTCACAGCAAACTGCAGGCCACTACAAGTCACTCCGTTCTCCACACCGATGAACACGCGAGCAAGAGCGTAGAAAACACTGACAACCCGCACGTCCAGTCCCCTCTCCCCCCTGGGGAGAGGGCTAGGGTGAGGGGCAATAGCGACAGCTCCGAATACGGCCTCGAAACAAACTGGCCCCAACTTCCGATCATTCTCGATTCCCCCTTGGCCTCACGCTTCACCGCAGCCTATCGAAGCCTGCAGCCATACTGGAATCAGGAAGCCCGCGAGCGCGTCGAAAGCGGCCGCAACCCGCTGGCCTTTGACAACCTGATCATGATCGATAACCACGCCGATCATATTGCCGTAGTCAACCACCTAACGCAGACCGCGCGCCCGGCGATTGTCATCGCGGGTAATGGCATGTGTTCCGGAGGGCGCATCGTCAATTACCTCAAAGCCATGCTGCACGATCCCCGGCACGACGTTCTATTCGTTGGCTACCAAGCCCAGGGCACACCAGGCCAAGCGATTCAGCAGTACGGGCCGAAGGGTGGTTACGTTGATCTCGACGGTGAGCGTTTCGATATTCGGGCGAGGGTGACCAGCATTGGCGGTTACTCGGCCCATGCGGATCAGAAGGGGTTGGTAGAGTTTGTGACGGGGATGCGGGAGTGGCCAAGGGCGATACGGGTGGTGCATGGCGAGAAAAAAGCCAAAGAGGCGCTGGCCGAAATGCTAAGGCAGCATGCGCCGACTCCTTTAGAATTGAAGCAGTAGAGCGTTAGCTCGTTTATTGGAGCAGGAATGACAATCAAGACCCTCTGCGTATTTGGAACGCGGCCCGAGGCCATCAAGATGGCCCCTTTGGCGCTTTCCCTGGCAGCTGACGAACGCTTTGACTCCAAGGTATGCGTTACCGGCCAGCACAGGCAGATGCTGGACCAAGTGCTTGACCTGTTTGAACTGAAGCCAGACTTCGACTTGAGTGTGATGAAGCCAGGGCAGGATCTCACAGCGGTAACGACCGCCATTCTGACGGGAATGAAAGACGTACTGGCGGCCTGCAAACCGGACGTCGTTCTGGTCCACGGCGATACCGCCACCACATTTGCCGCGAGTCTCGCTGCTTACTACCAGCAAATTCCGGTCGCGCATGTGGAAGCGGGGCTGCGTACGGGCAATCTCTATTCGCCTTGGCCGGAAGAGGCCAATAGAAAGCTGACGGGTGCCTTGGCAACGCTTCATTTCGCACCTACCGAGAATTCGAAGGCCAATCTTTTGCGCGAAGGGGTAGATCCTGCGTCGATCCATGTCACCGGCAATACGGTCATCGATGCATTGCTGGAAGTGATCGAGCGTCTTGATACGGATGTGGCGCTGGGTCAGCAAGCGGCCGCACCTACTGTATTCCTCAATCGGGACCGCAAGCTGATCCTGGTTACCGGTCATCGCCGGGAAAGTTTTGGCGGAGGCTTCGAGCGGATATGCCAGGCCCTGCTGGAAACGGCCAAGCAGCATCCCGACGTGGATATCGTCTATCCGGTACACCTCAATCCCCAGGTTCAGGAGCCAGTCAATCGCCTGCTGGCAGGGGTGGATAACATCCACCTGATCGAGCCGTTGGACTACTTGCCTTTTGTATACCTAATGAGCCGGGCGCATATCATCCTGACCGATTCAGGTGGTATCCAGGAAGAAGCACCTTCGCTGGGCAAGCCTGTTCTGGTCATGCGCGACACCACGGAGCGTCCGGAGGCCGTATCGGCGGGTACGGTCAAGCTGGTAGGTACCGATGTGGCAAAGATAGTTGAGGAGCTGGATATCCTGTTGACTGACAAGATCGCATACCAGTCGATGAGTTTTGCGCATAACCCGTATGGTGATGGCAAGGCCTGCCAGCGCATTTGTTCGACACTCGCCGACTTTCTTTCCTGACAAATCTGATTAGCAGCGTAACTGCCTGCTTTACTCTAAATGGAATAATCATGTCATTTGAAACGATCTCGGTCATTGGCCTCGGTTATATTGGACTTCCTACCGCGGCAGTTTTTGCCTCTCGGAAAAAGAAGGTTATTGGCGTCGATGTAAATCAGAAAGCGGTGGACACCATCAACCGAGGTGAAATCCATATCGTCGAGCCGGATCTGGATATGGTGGTTCACGCGGCTGTTACCGAAGGCTATCTGAAAGCCGTCACGATACCCGAGCCGGCGGATGTCTTTCTGATCGCCGTGCCCACACCGTTCAACGATGACCATGAACCGGATCTGGCTTATATCGAATCTGCCAGCAAGGCCATCGCCCCGGTGCTGAAGAAGGGGGATCTGGTCATTCTCGAGTCCACCTCGCCGGTCGGTGCAACCGAGCAGATGGCCGAATGGATGGCGCAGGCACGACCGGATCTAACCTTTCCGCAGACCCACGGTGAAGAGTCCGATATCCGCGTTGCACATTGCCCCGAGCGCGTCCTACCCGGCCACGTCCTGCGTGAGCTGGTGCAAAACGACCGGGTGATCGGTGGCATGACTACGAAGTGCTCGGCCAAGGCGGCGGCACTCTACAAGACTTTTGTGGAGGGCGAATGCGTTATTACGAATGCACGTACCGCTGAAATGTGCAAATTGACCGAAAACAGCTTTCGGGATGTCAATATTGCTTTCGCTAATGAGCTATCGATTATTTGTGACGAGCTCAATATCAATGTGTGGGAGCTGATCAGGCTCGCGAATCGCCATCCACGTGTCAATATTCTTCAGCCTGGGCCAGGAGTAGGAGGGCACTGTATCGCGGTTGATCCTTGGTTCATCGTTAGCAAAACGCCAGAACAGGCTCGTCTGATTCGGACGGCTCGTGAAGTTAACGACAGCAAGCCGGAGTGGGTAATCGAAAAGATCAAGCTAGCCGTTTCCGAATTCCTGCAAGCTAATACAGGCAAGACCGCGAAAGAAGTAACCATAGCCTGCTTTGGACTGGCATTTAAGCCAGATATTGATGATCTTCGTGAAAGTCCAGCTATGAGGATTGTCGGAAAGCTAATTGGATATGAGTTGAAGAAGCTCCTTGTTGTGGAACCCTATATCGATAGGCTTCCTAAGGAACTATTGCATTCTTGCTGTTTGTATGAGGCGAACATGGCCCTTGAGGAAGCGGATATAATAGTTTTTCTAGTTGATCACAGTGTTTTTAAGGGCTTATGTTTGCCAAGTTTTACCGAGAAGAAAGTTCTAGATTTTAAGGGAATTTTTTAATAGGGTTGTTAGCGAGGTGGTGTGATGCTAATTAAGTATATATCTAACCTTCATCTTCTGCTTAGGAAGTTGTGGAGTAGGATATTGATGTATGGGTATAAAGAACTTTTTTTTGCCGCTGGTAATAATGTAAAATTTGACCCTATTTTTTCAAGGTTTAGCTACAGGACAATAAGCTTGGGGTCTAATGTTTTTATTTCTTCAGGTGCGGTCTTTTCAGCAGATCGGTCTAGGATAATAATTGGATCCTATGTAATGTTTGGGCCTAATGTTGTTGTTTCTGGAGGGGATCATGATATTACTCAAACTGACAAGCCAATGTTTATGGTTAAAGATAAAGCTGCCGCTTGTGATGCGGACGTGGTGATTGAAGATGACGTATGGGTAGGGGCCAATAGCATAATTTTAAAGGGTGTAACAATTGGGATGGGCTCCATTGTGGCGGCCGGTAGTATTGTAACGAAAGATGTTGATCCGTTTTGTATTTATGCAGGAGCGCCTGCTAGGAAAATAAAAGAAAGGTTTACAGGGGTGGAGTTGAGTGAGTATAAAAAACATTTAAAGAGTTTCGGTGTGGATGTTGCATGAAAGAGCAGAATGTGTCTCAAAAGGCGCTTGGATTTGTTTTTAAATTTATTAATAGGTCGATTTTATATGTGCGAGGGGGGTGGTTAAAGGTAAAAATTATTTCTCTTGGCGGAAAGTGTTTAGGTATTCCTAAGGTAGGCGCGGGGGTTGTGTGGAAATACCCGCCTCATACTGGTATTAGCTTTTCAAAGGGTATAGATGTTGGCCCTGGATGCTATTTCGATATACCACCTCAAGGGACCTTGGTTGTTGGCAATAACGTTAAGATGACGGGGAATATCTATATATCAAGCATTAGGCGCGTAGAAATAGGAGATGATTCTCTTATAGCCGAGCAATGCTCTATCCGAGACTCGGAGCATCTTACGAGCACCGAAGAAGTGATCAGGCGTCAATCGGTAATTTCAGGTGAAATATTGATTGGTGAAGATGTTTGGTTGTGTAAAGGAGTTACAGTTTTAAGGGGGGCAATTATTTCTAAAGGAACAGTTCTCGGTGCGCACTCACTTATAAAGAACCAAGAAACTGAGATTAACTCAATATACGCCGGCACTCCTGCAAAAAAAGTTAAGGGACGGCGATAAGTTGAAGGTTCAACTATTAAAATTGGTCCTATCTTCGGGAGTAGCGCAAGCTCTTCTTTTCTGTGCGAATTTTGGCGTTCTATTATTTTATAACTCAGAGTCTATTGCAGAGTACGGTTTTTTTATTACGGTAGCGTCGCTACTCTCGCTGGTATCGGCATTTCGCCTGGATTATTTCGCGTTTTTTTCTAATATTGGCGACCCAATTAGGGAGCTTGTGCTCACGTGCGGTATTGTTTTTTTGCTAGTAGTCACCTCAGTATTTGTTGCAACGGTGGCGCTAGGTTTTTCTTCTTTAATGAGCGCGGTTTGTTTGCTTTTGGCAATATGGGCATTTTCGTTCTTTTATCTAGCATCTCAGCGTAGCCTCCTTTGTAAGGATTATGTTGGTTATGGTCGCGCCCGCTTTATTTTAAGCTTGTCATTTCCTGTTTTAATGGTCGCTTTCGCTAATTTTGGAACGGTGGGGCTGCTGGTTAGTTATTGTTTTGCGCAGATATTGGCTGGGTGCTATTTGTTTAAAAGGAATACTACCGGGGTTTATTTTAATAGATTGGCGCTGGTTCGTGCATTCTCCTTTAAATACCAAATTCGTCTCCTTAGTTGTATCACAGTAGGTGTGCAGTATTTGTCTCCAGCACTACCAATAATTTTAGGTGGCTATTTTTTTTTAAAGAGTGAGCTTGGTCTTTGGTTTTGGCTATCTCAAATGCTGGGAGCTTTTGCTGCGGTGTTTAAAAGAAGCTTGATGGGTTTTTTAAGTGCGGAGCTGTACATCAACGGGGTTGTGCAGCGAAAAATACTGAGTTTTTGCTACATACTACTGTGGGCGAGTTTGCTCTTTCCTCCTTTTATTTATTATGTCAGTGCTATTTCTATACCATATGTCGTAGCAGCTTTACCTAGAGCGAATGAATATTTGGTTTTTTTTCCGGCTCTTATGGTTCTCTATTTTTGCGACGCGTTGATTCAGCCCCTTGGGGCTTTGCTCTCTTCAATTGATAAAGAGTTAGTTCAGCTTTTGCTTGAAGTGCTTAGGTTGCTTGGGGTGCTGTCTTGCTTTGCATTAGCATACATCACTAATATGGATTTGCTGAGCTTTACATGGGCGTATGTGCTGGTTATGGTCTTATTTTATTATATCGCTGGAGGCATTTTTTGTATAAAGGCGGGTCGGAACTATGCGTAAACGTATAGCTGTTGTTGGTGGGATTCCTAACCCAATAGGCGGAGTTACCTCCTTTATTCGTCGGGTTGTTCGCCTTGAGAATGAAGTTACTCATCTTTTTGATCTTTACCCCTCGGGCTCAAAAAAACTTCCAGAAGAGTTTTCTGGAGAGTTCGTTTGTGGGGTTAATAAATATGTTACGCTTATTAGACTGTTTTTGTTCTGCCTTAGAGATGATATTGATTTTATACACTTTAATTTTTCTACTCCACGAGCTTTATTGCTTCTATTGTTGTTGCCGAAATTTAGAGCAAAGTGGGGTTTGACATTACATCATGGCGATTTGGGCGGTGATTTAAATTCTTTTTTCTGCACTCTTCTCTCTCGTAAGATAGACGTGGCGTTAAGCCTCAACCACAGACAGTTTCAATGGTATACAAGAAACGCTCTTTCTAAGACGTTAGAGCGCTCTTGTTCGTATGTCGAGCCTTCGGAGCCTTGTCCGTCAGTTGAGTTTGCTGAAAAAGTTTCTGGCTTTAAAGAAAAATACAATAGAATCTTTGTTTGTTCTGGTTATCCTACTCACATTTATAATCATTTCAAAGCAATTGATCTTATGGGGTATTATAAGAATGATCTATTGGTTGTTTGTATTTATGGGGGTGGTCCGTTAGTTGGTGAGATCGAATTGAGGGTTTCTAGGCAGGAAAATTCTTTATTAGTTAATGGTTTGAGCGAGGATGATTTTAATTTCTTGCTTGCCAATGCTGACTTGTACTTAAGGTTGAATAGTGAGGATAGCTTTGGTATTGCGGTGGCTGACTCTGTAGTGTTAGGAACGATCTGCATAAGTACTGATGTATGTCCCCGGTATCCCGGAGCGGTGCTCATCTCTCCTTTCTGCACCTTGGTAGAGTTAAAGAATACTGTAGAAGATGTTTTTTCTGAGTCGAGTGATTTGCGTAAGGCGTCTGGTTCCTTTGCTACGTTTAGGTATAAGAGAATAAGAAGCTTAAATTATGATTAACGTTAGTTTTCTATTTAGAATTGTTTCCTTTCTGCTTTTTTTTCTTATTTTTAACTCTATGTATCTTATTGGGGTTGAGAGTTATTTCGTAGCCTTTACTTCAAAGGTGGTTTTTTATATATCGATTTTTCTATTATTTGGTATGCTGGTAATAGGTCGCTCTAGTTTAAGTTCGGATCGCTATTTTTTCTTTCTAACCTTTTTCTTGTTTGTGTTTTGGGTTTTTTTTAGGGCGAGCGGGGTGTATGGGATAATAGTTGCGTGCCAAGCCGCAGTTGTTTTGCTGCTTTCATTGGCTCTGTCTGGCGCCAATGATGACTGTAAGAATTATCTCGCAAGTGCGCTGAAGATTTCCGCGGTGTTTTTTTTAGTGGTTTCTTCTATACATTTAGTTTTTGCTAGGGTTTTTGCGAACGATAATTTTTGGGGGCTATACTGTTTGGTTTTTTTGGTTGCTTCTCTAGGGTTCGAGAGGAGATGGAGGTTTCTAGTTTTCCCTTTTTTTGTTTTTCTGGTTTTGTCAGGGACGCGTTCAGCGCTGCTGGGTTTTTTTGTTAGCTTAGCCCTTTTGCTTTTTTTAAAAAGCACTTGGCAAGCCAAAGTACTTCAAATGGCCTTTTTCTTGTTTGTGTTTATTCTATTGTTTGCGGTTGGTTTTTTTGACTATCTCATGTCGCCTGAGTTTGCGGTCTTTGTCATGGATGTTACTGGAAAAAGGATTGAGAGTGGGCGAGTGGAGATATGGTCTACGATTTTTAGCACGATGAGCATTAAGGACTGGATTATAGGAATTGGTGGGGGATATGACCTTGCCTCTATTATTGGGGTAACCTTGAGTGTTCATTCAGGATATATACATATTTTGTCGTCTTTTGGTTTGATTGGCTTACTTTTGTTTTTTGTTTTGATATTTTTGTTTTCAAGGGCTAGCTATAAAAAAGGTTGGGCTATCACCTTCTTGATGATTACTGCATTGGTTGTTAGAGAATTTTTTGAGGTTTCTTTACTTAATAATAATTTTCCTGTAGCGATTTTCTTTTGGGGGATTCTCGCTTCAGGAGCTATCGATAAAACATTTCGAAGGGAAGTGGTGTGATGAAGCAGGTGCTCCAAGATATGGCTCGTGGTAGTACTGAAATAGCTATAGCTCCTGCGCCCCAGGTAGCTATTGGAAAACTAATTGTAAATACTAGTGTTTCGTTGATCTCCGCTGGGACCGAACGTATGTTAGTCGGTTTTGGTAAGGCTTCTTATCTCGAAAAGGCAAGGCAGCAACCTGATAAGGTCAAAATGGTATTGGAGAAAATCCAGACCGATGGCTTGATGACAACTGTTGAAGCGGTGCAATCCAAATTGGCTCAGCCGCTGCCGCTGGGCTATTGCAATGTTGGCGTCGTGGAGGATATTGGACCTGGCGTTGAAGGTTTTAAAGTCGGTGATCGAGTGGTATCTAACGGCCCTCATGCAGACATCATAAAGGTTCCGAAGAATCTTTGTGCACGTATTCCTGATGTCGTCGATGACGAGTCGGCTTCCTTCGTAGTTGTGGCCAGTATTGGCCTGCAAGGTATCCGTTTGGCTCAACCTATGCTTGGTGAGGCTTTCGTTGTTACTGGCGCGGGTCTTATTGGACTGCTGACCATCCAGTTGCTTCGTGCCCACGGTTGCCGTGTACTAGCCATTGATTTCGATGATTCCAAGCTCGCGTTGGCTCGCCAGTTCGGCGCAGTGACCTGTAACCCCGCTAAGGGTGAAGACCCGGTGGCGGCAGGTATAGCGTTCAGCCGTGGGCAAGGCGTCGACGGTGTGATCATCACTGCCTCGACCAAATCAACCGACCCCGTCACCCAGGCGGCGCGTATGAGCCGCAAACGGGGACGAATTGTCTTGGTGGGGGTGACCGGTCTCGAACTCAATAGAGCCGACTTCTATGAGAAGGAGCTGACTTTCCAGGTTTCCTGTTCCTACGGCCCTGGCCGCTACGATCCGAACTATGAGGACAAGGGGCAGGATTATCCGCTGGGCTTTGTCCGCTGGACCGAACAGCGTAACTTCGAAGCGGTGCTGGATATGCTGGCTAGCGGTCAGCTTGACGTGAAACCCCTGATCACCCATCGCTTCGCTTTTGAGGATGCGCCGCAAGCCTATCAGACCCTGACTGAAGATAAGGCCGGCCTCGGTATTCTTCTGCAGTACACCTCTGATGTAGCCGAACGCTCTGTTCGAAAAGTCGCGCTAACGGCAGCTCCTACCTTCGATGCACAGCGGCCTGTGATGGGCTTTATCGGTGCGGGCAACTATGCCTCGCGGATGCTGATTCCGGCCTTCAAGGCAGCCGGTGCGCAATTCCATACCATCGCTACCGCCGGCGGTATCAACGGCGTGATACACGGACAGAAGGCGGGTTTTGCCGAAGCTACTACCGATACGGGTGCCATGCTCGCCAACCCGGCCATCAATACCGTAGCCATCGTCACTCGCCATGACAGCCATGCCCGCTTCGTCGTCCAGGCGTTGCAGGCTGGCAAGAACGTCTTTGTCGAAAAACCATTGGCTATTGACTTCGTCGGGCTGGACGAGGTGGAGGCGGCCTACGCTGCTGCTCATGCTGACGGTGGTGGACCACAACTGATGGTTGGTTTCAACCGACGCTTCTCGCCGCAGGTACAGAAGATGAAAGCGTTGCTCGAGCCGCTGCAAGAGCCGAAATCTTTCATCATGACCATGAATGCCGGCGCCATTCCGGCTGATCACTGGACTCAGGACAATGCAGTCGGGGGCGGGCGAATCATTGGTGAGGCTTGCCATTTCATCGACCTGATGCGTTTCCTGGCAGGCAGCAAGATTGTTTCGATACAGGCGCGCCGAATGGGCGATGTTCCCGGCGTGACCATCACCGAGGACAAGGCTTCCATTACCCTCGGCTTCGAGGATGGCTCCTTCGGTACCATTTTGTATCTGGCTAACGGTGCCGCCAGCTTTCCGAAAGAACGTGTCGAGGTGTTTGCTGCCGGCCGTGTGCTTCAGTTGGATAACTTCCGTAAGCTCAAGGGCTATGGCTGGCCGGGCTTTTCCAAGCTCAACCTATGGAAGCAGGACAAGGGGCAGAATGCGTGTGCTGCTGCCTTCCTGAGGGGCATCGAGCAGGGTATAGCGGCGATCCCATCGGATGAGATCTTTGAGGTTGCACGTACCACTCTCGAAGTCGCTGAATTGTTGCGTAACCAGTAACCAATCCCGCAGTGGACATAGTTCCTTGCGGGGCTTAAAGCCCAGGTTTTTTCTAATGACGACTTTAGGACATGTGCGGACCGCTCTCGCGTTGGGCATATCCAATCTTGTACGTGTAGCGATCTATCGCCTGGGCGTCAGGGCAGGTTTGAACCCGGTACGGCGCTTGACTGGCGGAGTTGTCCAAGGGGCATTCTTCCAGCCTGTTGCGCAGGAGACTTTTGATCTGCCAGTTTTGCAGCAGTGGCAACAAACGGCGCTCCTGTTCAGTTATTGGCCTTTTACCGTAGCTGCAAGTGCCCCTAACTGGCATATCAATCCATTGAACGGTGCTCGGATCGTTGAACCTCAACGTAATTGGTGGCAGATTCCTGATTTCGATCCGGCTCTAGGCGATATCAAACCAATTTGGGAGGCCTCACGATTCGATTGGGTACTGGCCTTTGCTCAACGTGCAAGTACAGGTGATATCGCATCGCTTGATCGCTTGAACGCATGGCTGGCCAATTGGTGCGTACAGAATGCCCCTTATAAGGGCCCCAACTGGAAATGCGGACAGGAAGCCTCCATTCGTGTGATGCACTTGGCGATGGCCGCAATGCTGCTGGGGCAAATCAGGGCCACGACACCATCATTGCTGGAGCTGATACGCCTGCATCTGCAACGCATAGAGCCGACTCTGCGGTACGCCATGGCGCAGGACAATAATCACGGCACCTCCGAGGCTGCGGCGCTATTCATCGGTGGTAGCTGGCTGGCTACACAGGGAGTGCGGGAAGGCGAGCGTTGGCAACAGCTAGGCCGTAAATGGCTGGAGAATCGGGCGGCGCGATTGATCGGTGAGGACGGCAGTTTTAGCCAGTACTCGTTGAATTATCACCGCGTCATGCTTGATACGTTCTGTATGGTTGAGATCTGGCGCCAGCGTCAGGCCTTGTCGCGTTTTTCTCCTCGCTGGTACGCGCGATCTCTGGCGGCTACCAGTTGGCTGCATGCGATGGTCAATACTGAGAACGGTGACGCTCCCAATCTCGGTGCCAATGATGGCGCACGTCTTCTGCAGCTAACCGATACCGATTACCGTGACTTCCGTCCCTCAGTACAGCTCGCTATGGCTTTGTTTGCGAATGCTCGTGCCTACGAGACAGAAGGAGTATGGAATCTTCCTTTGCGTTGGCTTGGGGTCGAGTTGCCACAAGTGCTGGCGGAGCAGCCGGGCAACTGCCAGTTCGACAGCGGTGGTTTTGCTGTGCTGCGGCGTGGGGCGGTCATGGCAATGCTGCGATATCCAAGATTCCGCTTTCGTCCTAGCCAGGCGGATGCACTGCATCTGGATTTGTGGCTTGGGGGACGTAATCTGCTCCGCGATGCAGGTACCTATAGCTACAACACTGAAGCACAGTGGTTGAGCTATTTCCCCGGCACTGCCAGCCATAACACCGTACAGTTCGATGATCGCGATCAAATGCCCCGTCTGAGCCGTTTCCTGTTTGGTGACTGGCTGAAAACCTCATACCTGGAGCCTCTCGGTGAACAGGCAGGGACCATCAGTTTTGCCGCGGGTTACCGGGATGGGCACAGAGCGAGTCACCGGCGTGGCGTTCGCCTGCATGATGACTCACTGGTGGTGAATGATCAGGTCGGTGGCTTTCGACACAAGGCTGTGCTGCGCTGGCGTCTGGAGCCTGGTCAGTGGCTCATCGAGGGTAATGCTTTGAGTAACGGCGAGCATGTCATTCAAGTGCATGCCTCGGTACCTATCGTGCGGTTTGAGCTGGTTGGTGGCTGGGAATCGCGCTATTACCTGGAAAAAAAACAAGTGCCTGTGCTGGAGATTGAAATTAACCAGCCAGGATCGTTGATCACGGAGTATCGCTGGGCCTCATGAAAGTCCTTTATTTTCACCAACACTTCTCAACTCCGAAAGGGTCAACGGGTATTCGCTCCTATGAAATGGCTCGTCGCCTGGTTGCGAGGGGGCATCAGGTGACTATGGTCTGTGGCAGTTATGGTGGCGGAGAAACCGGCATCGCCTTGCCGTTCATCAATGGGATGCGCCGCGGAGAAGTGGATGGTATCGATATCATCGAATACGACTTGGCCTACTCCAACAGCGATGGCTTTTTGAAACGCTCCATGACCTTCGTGAGGTTTGCCCTGCGCAGTATCGGAGTGGCATTGACCGAGCGTTATGATCTGGCTTTCGCTACCAGCACACCGCTGACGGCTGGCATTCCAGGCATATTTGCTCGATGGCTGCGTGGTAAGCCCTTTGTTTTTGAAGTTCGTGACCTATGGCCCGAGCTTCCCAGAGCCATGGGCGTCATTCGTAACCCTTTGGTGCTGGGTGCCATGTCGATTCTGGAGTGGGTCAGTTATCGCTCGGCTCACCGCCTGGTGGGATTATCACCGGGTATTGTCGATGGGATCGCTAGGCGGGGCGTGCCGCGTGGGCGTATTGCACTGATACCCAATGGCTGTGACTTGAACATCTTTGCTGGAGAGGCGGAGCCTTGGCGGCCGGAACAGGTGAAATACGATGATCTGCTCGCGGTGTTCGCTGGAACTCATGGCATCGCCAACGGATTGGAGGCGATCTTGGATGTTGCTGCCGAACTGAAGCGTCGCACGCGCGAAGATATCAAGCTTTTGCTCATTGGCCAGGGCAAGCTCAAACCAGCCCTGCAAGAGCGAACTCGTCGAGAAGGATTGGATAACGTTCTCTTTCACGAGCCAGTCAATAAGGCTCGTCTTGCAGGATTAATGGCTGGCACGGATGTAGGGCTGCAGATTCTGGCGAATGTTCCAGCTTTTTATTATGGAACCTCGCCGAACAAGTTCTTCGACTATATTGCTGCTGGACTGCCGGTGCTGAACAATTATCCGGGGTGGCTGGCTGGGATGATCCGTGAGAATCAATGTGGTTTCGCTGTCGATCCGGAAAATCCGCAGGCTTTTGCCGATGCGTTGGAGCAGGCGGCTAATGAACGATCTGCACTGCTGGCAATGGGAAAGCGCAGCCGTCTGCTGGCCGAGCGGGAGTTCGACCGTGAGCGGTTAAGTAACCGGTTCGTTGACTGGCTTGAGATGGCTGAGGCGAAGCAGTGAATATGAAAATCCTTGTAATAGCCCCACATGCGGATGATGAAGTGCTTGGGATGGGCGGTACCATTGCTCGATTTGCAGAAGAGGGGAAGACGGTAGTAGTAGCGGTGATGACTGGTCATGGTACGGAACCGCATCCTCTTTGGCCAAAGAGTACGTGGGATACTGTACGGGCAGAATGCCAAGCGGCAGCAGCTATTCTTGGTGTATCTGAGATTATTTTCGAGGACTTGCCTGCCGCGTGTCTTGATTCAACACCTACATGGAAGATCAATGGCGTAGTTGAAAAATTAGTGGAGCGGGTGTCGCCACAAGAGATCTATTTACCCTTTGCCTATGATCTTCATAAAGATCATGGTTCTATCGCCTATGCGGTAAATGTGGCAATCAGGCCTTATTTAGCTCGCGCAGGCTCCGTTAGAAAGGTGATGGCTTACGAAACCCTTTCCGAAACGCACTTGGCGCCTCCTTATTTAGCTCCGGCCTTCCAGCCTAATGTTTTTTTTGATATTTCTGACACGCTCCAATGCAAATTGGATGCGATGCGTGCATATAAAAGCCAAATACAGGCAGACAACCTTCCAAGGTCCATAGCAGCGTTGAGTGCTTTAGCTATCTTGCGTGGGACTCATATTGGCTGTAATGCGGCTGAAGGCTTTGTTTTGCTCGGCGAATATAATCGATGATTTATAGGGTATACATAAAGCGCATTGTTGATGTCCTCTTCAGTTTGGCGGCCTTGAGCCTGGTTTGGCCTGTAATCGGCATTGCAGTTTTGGCAATAAAGTTCAGCTCGGAAGGTCCGATTTTTTTTACTCAAAATCGAGTTGGTTTAAATGGTAAAGCGTTCAGGATTTACAAGCTAAGAACGATGTCTGTAGATGTTAATAGGAGGGTTAAGCAAACGAACCAAGCTGATCCAGAGGTTTTTGGGGTCGGTAAGATTCTAAGACGTCTGAAAATCGACGAGCTACCACAAATTTTTAACGTATTGATCGGCGATATGAGTATAGTTGGACCAAGGCCCTGCCTTGAGGTGACAAAGCAAGAAATGCCTGAGTGGGCACTGCGGCGCTTTGAGTTACGCCCGGGTATGACTGGGCTGGCTCAAGTGAGCGGTAATGTTTCCCTCCCTTGGCAAAAGCGTTGGGAGTTTGATGTTTGCTATGTCGAAAAATGCTCCTTTGCAACTGATGTCAGAATCATATTGAAGACACTCTTCGTTGTGTTGTTCGGCGAAGGTCGTTTTAGGAGAACATAATGAGGATTGCGATAATTGGAGGCGTATCTTCAACAAGGGTTTTGATTGAAAAGCTTTTTCAGCATGGCTTTCATGATGTGCGTGTGTGGGGGTATTCCCCGGATAATAACTCCTTGGTTAGCGGGTGGTCCGATTTAAAAAGCGTTTGTGAGAGTTTCGGATTTCAATACTCGCCGTTTTTGCGTGTATTTTCCTGTCAAGAGAAAATTGCTCAATATGCCCCGGATTTGATTTTTGCTGTAGGGCTTTCCCAGATAGTTCCTGAAGAGCTTATCAGTATTCCTCGATTGGGTTGCATTGGCTTTCATCCTACCGCTCTGCCGAAAGGACGTGGCCGTGCTGCAATTGCATGGCTTGTATTAGAGCGTATGAATGGAGCTGCAAGTTTCTTTCTTTTAAGGGCTGGGATCGATGATGGCCCCGTCGTGGCGCAAGAGCCATTTGAGGTTGACGAAAACGATGACGCAAAAAGCGTCGAGACAAAGTTACTGGCTGCAGAAGAAAAAGCCCTCGATGCCTGGCTGCCCAAGCTGGCTTCTGGTGAGATTGGCGGTGTTGAGCAGGATCATTCTCAGGCCTCTTGGTATGGGCGTCGCTCTCCAGAGGATGGTTGGATTGATTGGAAAGTGACTGTGGATGAGCTCGTTCGGCTGATCAAGGCGTCAACGGAACCTCACCCCGGAGCTTATACGTTCCATGAAGACTCTATAATCACCATTTGGGCCGCTGAGCTAAATGAAAGCCCTCAAAAAGGCGTAGTAGGGCGAATACTGCAGGTTTTTCCAGATCAGAGTTTTTTAGTTCAATGCAGTGACGGCCTTTTACGTGTGACACGTTGGCAGGCAGCGACTTCTTGGCTGCCAAGGGTTGGCATCAGACTTGGTTACTATACTGAAGCGGAAGTCCATCGGTTGAAAAAGAAATATCTTCAGTTAGAAGAGCGTATTGCGATACTTGAAAGGATAGCTCTAGCTGCCTCAAGTGACGCGAAATGAAAAAGCTGGCGATCCTTGGCGCTAGCGGCCATGGCAAAGTAGTCGCGGATACTGCTGAATGTTGTGGCTGGCAGTCAGTAGAATTCTTCGACGATGCTTGGCCTAGTATCCAGAAGAATGGTGTGTGGCCAATTGTGGGCGATACGATTGCCCTTCTGAAAAAACTGGCCGACTTCGATGGTGTACTGGTTGCCATTGGAAACAACCGGATTCGCTACGCTAAATTGCTTGAGTTGCAGACAATGGGAGGGCGGCTGGTGACGTTGGTTCATCCTGCTGCCGTCGTTAGTCGCTACGCTGAGATTGCCGAGGGAACAGTTGTATTTGCCGGTGCCGTGGTCAATGCGGGTACCATTATCAAGCCAGGCGCTATTCTTAATACCGGATGCAGTGTTGATCACGATTGCGTGCTGGGGAATGCTGTCCATATCAGTCCTGGTGCCCGGTTAGCTGGTGGTGTGTGTGTTGGCGACGAAAGTTGGGTCGGTATTGGTTCCAGTGTGCGTCAGTTGATAAATATTGGTCAGAGTGTTGTTGTCGGAGCAGGATCAGCTGTAGTTAGCGATATTCCAAATGACATGGTTGTCGCCGGTGTGCCGGCAAAAAGGTTGAGGTAATAATGCTTAATACACCGTTTTCTCCCTGGCCAAGTTTCAGCGATGAAGAAGCTAATTCGGTTCGCGATGTCATTCTCTCGAATAAGGTCAACTATTGGACTGGTCAGGAGTGCCGAGAATTCGAGAAGGAGTTTGCGGCATGGGCTGGCACCGAGCATGCCATCGCGCTGGCCAATGGCACGGTAGCGCTCGATGTGGCGCTGCAGGCGTTGGGCATTGGCGCAGGTGATGAGGTGGTTGTCACACCGCGCACATTCCTGGCTTCGGTATCTAGCATCGTCAATCGCGGCGCGGTTCCAGTGTTTGCCGAGGTGGATCGTGAATCGCAGAACATCACTGCCGACACCGTTCGTGCGGTGCTGACGCCGCGTACCCGCGCTTTGATTTGTGTGCATCTCGCTGGCTGGCCGTGTGACATGGACCCGATTATGGAGTTGGCTAGCGAGCACGACCTCAAGGTCATCGAGGACTGCGCCCAAGCCCATGGCGCGCGCTACAAAGGGCGCTCGGTTGGCTCGATTGGTCACATAGGAGCCTGGTCGTTCTGTCAGGACAAGATCATGACTACCGGCGGTGAGGGTGGGATGGTCACCACGAATGACCGGGAGTTGTGGTCGAAGATGTGGTCGTTCAAGGATCACGGCAAGAGCTGGGAGGCTGTCTATGAGCGCGAGCATGCGCCGGGCTTCCGTTGGCTGCATGAGAGCTTCGGCACTAACTGGCGGATGATGGAAATGCAGGCCGTCATCGGTCGAATTCAGCTGCGCCGTATGCCTGACTGGCATGCGACTCGTCTGGCCAATTGCGAGCGTATCTGGGCCGTTGCCGAGACCCTGAAGGGACTGCGCGTTCCCGAGGTCCCTCAAGAAGTCGCACATGCGGGCTACAAATGCTATGTCTTTGTTAACTCGGCGGAGCTTGCAGAAGGGTGGAATCGGGACCGCGTCCTTGGTGAGATATCTGCGCGAGGGGTGCCGTGCTTCTCCGGCTCCTGCTCAGAGGTCTATCTGGAAAAAGCGTTTGACGGTACCGGCTGGCGCCCTGTAGAGCGCTTGCCGATTGCGCGGGAGCTGGGAGAGACGAGTCTGATGTTCCTCGTTCATCCGACGCTGACAGCGGCCGAAATAGCACAAACCTGCGCGGTGCTCGCAGAAGTGATGACGGCCGCAGTCGAACGATAAGGATACGAAGTGTGTTGAGGTTGGCTGAAGTACTGCGTGCTCGACTGGTCTCGCTACCGCGGCGCTATAAGCGCCTAATACAGGTAGCGGCGGATATCGTGCTGGTATGGGTGGCGCTCTGGCTGGCCTTTGTGGTGCGGCTGGGTGACTCTAAAAATATCGAGCCCTTGGATGGCCACGCCTGGCTGTTCGGTATCGCGCCCGTCATCGCTATTCCATTCTTTATCCGCTTTGGCATGTATCGCGCGGTGATGCGCTATTTCGGCAACGATGCGCTGATCGCAATTGCCAAGGCGGTTACGTTGTCTGCTTTGTTACTTTCCCTTGCGGTGTACTGGCGAACCGACGCCCCCAAGCTGATTCCACGTTCAATGGTATTCAACTACTGGTGGCTGAGTCTCGTACTGATCGGTGGCTTACGCTTGTTGATGCGCCAGTATTTCATGGGCGATTGGTTTTCGCCGGATTCGCTGACCAAGTTCAAAGGCAAGGAAGCGGGGCTGCCCAAGGTTGCTGTATACGGTGCGGGTTCGGCCGGCAATCAGCTGGTTGCGGCTTTGCGCATGGGCCGTGCCATGCGGCCTGTGGCGTTTATCGACGACGATCCGAACCTGCACAACCGGGTCATCGCCGGGCTACGTGTGTATTCGGCCAAGCACATCGGGCAATTGGTCGAGGATACGGGGGCGGGGGAGATCTTGTTGGCCATTCCTTCAGCTTCGCGTGGTCGTCGGCGCGAGATTCTGGAGACGCTCGAGCGGTATCCGCTGCATGTTCGCAGTGTGCCGGGCTTTATGGATTTGGCGAGCGGCAAAGTGCAGGTCGAAGACATCCAGGAGGTTGATATTGCCGACCTGCTTGGGCGCGACGCGGTGCCGCCGCAGCAGGCACTGTTTGAAAAATGTATTCGTGGCAAGGTCGTAATGGTGACCGGTGCGGGCGGGTCGATCGGATCGGAGCTGTGCCGTCAGATCCTTTCGAACAAGCCACAGGCGCTGCTGTTGTTCGAACACAGTGAGTTCAACCTTTACAGCATCCATATGGAATTGGAGCGTTTGATCGAGCGTACATCATTGCCGATCAAGCTGGTGCCGATCCTGGGTTCCATCCGCAATGCTGATCGATTGCTGGATGTGATGCGCACCTGGAGAGTAGAAACGATTTATCACGCAGCTGCCTACAAGCACGTGCCTATGGTTGAGCACAACGTGGCTGAGGGCGTGCTGAACAATGTGATTGGTACCCTGAATACTGCGCAGGCTGCTGTGCAGGCGGGGGTCAGTAATTTTGTACTCATCTCGACCGACAAGGCGGTTCGGCCTACCAACGTGATGGGTAGTACCAAGCGTGTTGCTGAGCTGGTTCTTCAGGCGCTCAGCCGTGAGCCGGCGCCAGGCTTGTTTGGCACCGCAGGCAGTGTGCAGCACGTCAACAAGACTCGTTTCACCATGGTGCGGTTCGGCAATGTGCTCGGCTCGTCGGGCTCGGTCATCCCCCGTTTCTATGCGCAGATCCGCGCGGGTGGGCCGGTGACGGTGACGCATCCGAAGATCACCCGTTACTTCATGACCATTCCCGAAGCGGCCCAGCTGGTGATTCAGGCTGGGTCGATGGGGCAGGGAGGGGACGTGTTTGTGCTGGATATGGGGCAGCCGGTGAAGATCGCTGAGCTGGCCGAGAAACTTATTCATCTGTCGGGCCTGAGTGTTCGTTCCGAGAAATGCCCGCACGGGGATATCGCTATCGAGTACACCGGCCTGCGGCCCGGCGAAAAGTTGTATGAAGAGCTGTTGATTGGCGACAACGTGAGCGCTACCGAACATCCGATGATCATGCGCGCCGATGAGGAATATCTCGACTGGGATGTACTCAAGGACCGGTTGGCGAAACTGCTCAAGGCGGTGGAAACCGATGATTACCCCCAGGTGCGGCAACTGCTTCGCGAGGTGGTGAGCGGGTATGTACCGGAGGGAGAAATCGTCGACTGGATCTACCAGCAGCGGAGGGTGGAGCCGGAGTAGTAAGTAGAGTTACGTCAGGGTGGCTTGGTCTTCTGGCAGCTTCTGAACTGCCCAGCTGGTTGGGAAGGCGCGATTTTTAAATGTGCTCTGCAACAGCTTCCACCGTGAGAGTACCTCCCTTCCCAAGGGGGCTTCAGCCCCCACCATTAGCGGTTGTTGATTGCCTCTCTGTTGGTCAAATACTCCTCGCCATTCGGCTGGCTGGTGTCGGATATCAGTGTCGTGCACCCTCGTCCTGTATGCTCAATAGTTGTTTTTCACGGTTCCAGTCGAACGGTTCGTCGTTCTGCTCGGCTTCGTAGCGGCGCTCTTCCAGCTGCTGGAAGACGGCGATCTCGTCATCCGGCATGAAGTGCAGGCAGTCGCCGCCGAAGTACCACAGCAGGTCGCGCGGAACCAGGTGGGCGATCTGGGGGTAGCGGTGGAAGACCTGGCAGATCAGGTCCTGGCCCATGTGGCGCTCTTCCGGCACGTTCTGCAGGTTCATGATCAGTTCGTCGAAGCGTTCGAGAAACAGCGCGTGGCTTTCTTCCGAGACCTGTTCGGCCTCGCCCATGGCGAGCAGGATGCCGCGCAGATGGGCCAGCAGGGCCAGGTTGTGATCGTGGTATGGATTGGCCATGTGTTCACCTGTGTCGGTTTTCTGAAAGGCGCGATTATAGGCGTGCGCGCCGGTGAATTGGGGTGTCTGGTTGACTCGCTTATGGCTCGCAGGTTCGGTTTTTCGGATGAGGCGATGGTTGGCTCGTCGGCTTGCCAGCGCTGAAAAAAGGGGTCTTCTATCGCTTGCCGACAGCGCGACGTACTAGCTTGGCTCGATCTCGCCGGGCAAGGCTGGAATGCTGACCAAACTGAGCAGGTAGCCTTCGAAGGTAGTGAACTGGCCGCCAAGCTCGATGCCGTTGCGCCAGTTTGCGGATAGATCGATCAACAAACGCAAGCGCGCCACGCCTTGACGAGTGGCGTCCAGCACTTCGGCATCCTGGAAGTAGAAGCGTCGCTTCACCAGCGGATACAGTGCTTTGAACAGGCTTTCCTTTAACGAGAAGGTTCGGGTGACCAGTTCGGCGCGCTCGTCTTCGTTTAGCGGAGAGTAGAGTTCCAGTTCACGGGGTGTGAGGATTTCGGCGGCCAGGCGGTCGGCTCGTTCGGGGGCAAGAAGGCGCTCGATATCCAGTCCCAGCCCGCTCCATTGCTGGCTGGAACCCACCACGACGCCTGCCCAGCCTCCGCCGTGGGTGATGGAGCCAACGACGCCGCGCGGCCACTGCGGTGCGCGGTCTTCACCCACTGGCGGCACGAATGCCGTGCCGGTCAGGCCTCGCAGGGCCTCCCGAGCGCACAAGCGTCCAGCGAGAAACTCTGCCTGCCGCTTGCTGACGCCTTTCTGTGCGGGAATTTCCCAGCGGCCAAAATCCTCGGGGTCGAGCAATGCCGGGTCGAAGCGTGTGCTCATCAGGCTGACACCCGCCAAGACTTGCGGTAGCGGCCAGTGGTCGGTGAGTGGCGTGCAGCAGCGCGGGTAGGAAGGCAGATCGTTCATGGCCGCTATTCTGCCTCAAGGCAGGTATTGGATGTGATCGCGCTTCGGGCGACGCACCGTACTTTGCCTGGCGGATTACCACTTGCTGCTCGCGCTGTTTCGCCGGCATCGGTACTCGACAGCGAGAGGAGCGCCCACCGACTGCACACGCCATCGTCGCTAGCTGCTGCAGCTCCGCTTCAGGAGGAATAAACCGCACCAAGGCTGCGGTTATTTTTTCACGCGCTGCTCGCTATGCCTTCAGGGTGCCTGCTAGGGTTGAGCGCATCACCTGGACGGAGAACGCGATGTTCGAATCAGCCGAAATTGGTCACTCCATCGGCAAGGAGGCTTACGATGCGGCGGTGCCAGAGTTGCGTGAAGCGCTGCTGCAGGCGCAGTACCGGCTCAAGGCCCAGGCGCGGTTCCCGGTCCTCATACTGATCAATGGCATCGAGGGCGCCGGCAAAGGGGAAACCATCAAGCTGCTCAACGAGTGGATGGATCCGCGGCTGATACGTGTCGACAGCTTCGATGTGCCCAGCGACGAAGAGCTCGCGCATCCACCGGCATGGCGTTTCTGGCGACGCCTGCCGCCGAAGGGCCACACCGGGATTTTCTTCGGCAACTGGTACAGCAAGATGCTCGAGGACCGTGTGCACGGGCGCATCGATGGTGCCGAGCTGAAACTCGCCACCGCGCGGGCGCAGCGCCTGGAGCGGATGCTCTGTGACGAGGGCGCGCTGATCTTCAAGTTCTGGTTCCATCTGTCCAAGGAGCGTATGAACGCCCGGCTCGATTCGCTGAAGAATGACCCGCTGCACAGCTGGCGCATCAGCCCGTTGGATTGGCAACAGTCGAAGACTTACGACAAGTTCGTGCGCCACGGTGAGAAGATCCTGCGGCTCAGCAGCCGGGATTTTGCGCCCTGGTATGTGATCGAGGGTGCGGACGAGCGTTATCGCAGCCTGACCGTCGGCCGCATCCTGCTTGAAGGCCTGCAGGCCGCGCTGGCGGCAGCGAAGCAGCCAGGGCAGGCGTTGTCGCAGCCGCATTCGGCGCCGCTACAGATCGATCTGGATCATTTGAGCCTGCTGGACAGCCTGGACCTGAGCCAGAAGCTCACCAAGGACGACTACCAGCAGCAGCTCGCCGAAGAGCAGGCGCGGCTGTCGCAATTGTTGCGGGATCGCCGTCTGCGCAAGCGGGGCGTGCTGGCGTTGTTCGAGGGGCATGATGCGGCGGGCAAGGGGAGTGCGATTCGCCGTGTGACCGGCGCGCTCGACCCGCGGATGTACCGGACCATACAGATCGCCGCGCCCTCCGAGGAAGAGCGCGCGCAGCCTTGGCTTTGGCGCTTCTGGCGCAATGTGCCGGAGCGCGGCAAGTTCACCATCTTCGATCGCTCCTGGTATGGCCGTGTGCTGGTCGAGCGGGTGGAAGGCTTCTGCACCCCGGATGAATGGTTACGTGCCTACTCGGAAATCAACGACTTCGAAGAGCAGTTGGTCGATGCAGACATCGTGCTGGTGAAGTTCTGGCTGACGATCGACAAGAAAACCCAGCTCAAGCGCTTCAAGGAGCGTGAAGAAACCGTATTCAAGCGCTTCAAGATCACCGACGAGGACTGGCGCAACCGCGAGCGCTGGGACGAGTACGGCCATGCCGTAGCCGACATGGTCGACCGTACCAGTACCGAAATCGCACCCTGGACGTTGGTCGAGGCCAACGACAAGCGCTTCGCCAGGGTCAAGGTGTTGCGGACGCTGAATGAAGCGCTGGAAGCAGCGATCGAAAAGGGGCGTTAACCGGAGCTGGTTTGCCAGGCGCGTCGTTGAGATGTGACCGCGGAGCTGTCGCAGGGATCTTCGTGGTCAATATCGCTGTTCCTGTCGTTTGGTCTGGCTGGCGAGGCGATGGCCATGCATATCCAAGCTGAATGGTCGTCGCCAGCGCTGCGAGGCGGGAACTATGCTCGGCTCACCGTCCACCCTGCGGTCGTGGAACAATCCGTGCGCGCAGCGCCGTCACAACATCCCCGCGGCCGCTCCTAGTCTCCGAGGTATGTCATGCGTGAAGTAGTGATCGTCGATAGTGTACGGACCGGCCTGGCCAAGTCCTTCCGTGGCAAGTTCAACATGACCCGTCCTGATGACATGGCCGCGCATTGCGTCGATGCATTGCTGTCGCGCAATGATCTCGACCCCGCGCTGGTCGAGGATTGCATCGTCGGTGCCGGCTCCAATGAGGGCGCCCAGGGTTACAACATCGGTCGCAACGTCGCGGTGCTGTCCCGTCTGGGTATCGGCTGCGCCGGCATGACGCTCAATCGCTACTGTTCGTCGGGCCTGCAGGCCATCGCTGTGGCGGCCAACCAGATCGCCTCTGGTTGCAGCGACATCATCGTCGCCGGCGGGGTGGAGTCGATCACCCTGACCCTGAAGAGCCGCAACACCGATCACCTGTTCAACCCGGTCATCCAGGAGCGTGTGCCGGGCATCTACCACACCATGGGGCAAACGGCCGAACTGGTGGCGCGTCGCTACAACGTGACCCGCGAGCAGCAGGACCTCTATTCGCTGCAGAGCCAGCAGCGCACCGCGCGCGCGCAGGCGGAGGGGCTGTTCAGCGATGAAATCGTGCCGATGAATGTCCAGTACTACACCGAGGACAAGAACACCGGCGAGCGTACCGTGCATCAGGGCGTGGTCGAGGGAGATGATTGCAACCGTCCGGACACCACGCTGGAAAGTCTGGCCGGACTCAAGCCCGTGTTCGCTGAAGATGGTTCAGTGACGGCTGGCAACGCCTCGCAGCTGTCCGATGGCGCATCCATGACGCTGGTGATGAGCCTGGACAAGGCCATCGAGCTAGGCCTCAAGCCACGCGCCTTCTTCCGTGGTTTCACCGTGGCGGGCTGCGAGCCGGAGGAAATGGGCATCGGGCCGGTTTACGCGGTGCCGCGTCTGCTCAAGGCGAGGGGGCTGCAGATCGACGACATCGACCTGTGGGAACTCAACGAGGCCTTTGCATCGCAGTGTCTGTATTGCCGCGACACGCTTGGCATCGACAACGAGAAGTACAACGTCAATGGCGGTTCGATCTCGATCGGGCACCCATTCGGAATGACCGGTTCGCGCACGGCCGGGCATATCGTCCGCGAGCTGCAGCGCCGCAATCTGCGTTATGGCGTGGTGACCATGTGCGTCGGAGGTGGCATGGGAGCTGCGGGTCTTTTCGAAGCGGTGCGCTAACGGCTTGCGGATACCGTCTTGAGAAGGGCCTGCTACGAAGCCGTAGCAGGCCTTTTTTCGGCCGCGATATAGCGCGATTCGTGCTACTGAGGCAGATCGGCCTGCCTGCCCTGGGCGAGTGACCGACAGACATGGCGGCTGTCAGATGCGTACTCTGTGCACAAAAAAACCGCAGAGCATCGAGATGACTCTGCGGTTTAATTGAACCTGATCACTCGATCAGGTCACGCGCTGCTTAGCGGTTCAGGTTGTAGTCCGCAGCAGCACCGATACCGATGACGTTGGCCGACGGCAGCAGCTGGCTGATGAAACGGTTCCAGCGAGTGATATTGGCCGGACCGACGAACACGACGTCTTGCGGCTGCAGCGGGAAGTGCTTGGCCAGGGCGAAGGCGGTCGGCGATTCGGCATTCAACTGAAAGACCTTGGCCGGCTCGGTCATCATGTCTTCAGCCCCGCGAATGACGTACAGCGCCTCACCGTCGGCGGTCTCCTGACGAATACCGCCCGCGGTGCCGATTGCATCCATCAGGTTCATGCTGGTGGCTTTGAAGGACAGCGCTTGTGGCAGGTTGACCTCGCCCAGCACGTAGATCTTGCGCTGGTCGTTGTACGGGAGGTGCAGTTGGTCACCATCTTTCAGATAAACTTGGTGCAGCCACGAGTCCGGGCGGTTCAGCGAATCCATGTCGAGCATGTACTCACGGCCGTCACGCTTGAGCGTCAGACCGGTGAGGTCTGCGGTTTCGGTGTCCACGCCGGCTTGACCGATAGCCTGGGTAATGGTCATCGGAGCGGTCGTGACCGGTACTTCGCCGGCGGTGTTGAATGCACCGGATACGACGACGCGCTGGCTGCCGAAGCGCAGGATGGATACGTCGACCTGCGGGCTGTCGATGTAGTTGGTCAGGCGGCGTGCGATCTGGGTGCGCAGCTCCTCGATGGTCTTGCCCGCGGCTTCGATGTTGCCGATGTATGGGTAGAACAGGGTGCCATCAGGGCGTACCAGACGACCGTTGGCATCCAGCTGCTGCTGCGGGCCGGATGGCGCGGTCAGCTCAGGATGGTCCCAGACGGTGATGAACAACAGGTCGTTGGCGCCGATGCGGTAAGCCTCGGGCTTGTAGCTGAGCAGTTCCTGCTTGCTCGAGGTTCCCATGTCGGAGGCAAGGTCACCCTTGAGCATATCGGGGGTGATGCGGATCAGCTGAACCGTGCCGTGCTCGGCTTCGGCGCCATCCTTGAACTCATCGGGATCGAGGTACTGGCCGGGGGCGAATGCGCAGCCCTGCAGTGCCAACGCGGAGGTAAAAGCTAGAGCGATAAATGGTTTCATTGGTTTGTTCATCCTTGACGGAGTGGTTGTTGTTCAAAGAGTGAGACGGCTTGATTCACTTTTCTGCCTGAGGCGCTTGAGTATTTTTTTCGCCTTTCCAAGAGGACCGGAGTCATCACTCCACACTCCTCAGCGACCAGACTGGATCGGTAGCCAAAGTTTCTCTCCTTCCTGAATTGTTCATCTCCAGCAGCTATCTATTGAGCTACGTAGACGCGTTTTTATTTCCCTCCTGGTTGTAAAGTCAGCGGCTGTTTGGTTGGGCAGGTTTAATTCCTAAGTTCTTCAGTACGGCTGCTGCGTTACCACCGAGGCGGGATGGCGCTCATGTTTAGTTAGATGTTGAATTGCCATCCTGTCACGCTCACACAGAAGGGATAGACCGTCTCGATTTCACTGGGTTCACCGTCGTTCAGTGCAATTTCGCCCAATTTTTCGATCATTAGGATTAGCTGTCCTGTTTCGCCGGCTTGGCTTTCTGCACGCGGTAGTTTTTCTCCCGCATGAATGCCGGAACTATGAACAGCGCGTCATGCGCGTAGCGCTTAACCAGGCGTTTGGGTTCGGAAAGCATCCGGTGCAACCATTCGAGTTTGCAGTTCTGCATCCACACCGGGGCTCGTTTAATACTGCCGGTAGCGAACGAAATGGATGCGCCGATACAAAAACCCATACCGGTCCGTTCGTGGCTTTCGATGGAACTGGCAAGTATTTCCTGGCGCGGCGCGCCGACTGCGTAGAGCACCAGTTCGGACGGGTTTTCCCGAACGAACTGCAATGCCCGTTGCACTTCATCCGGACGATTGATGAAGCCCATCGGTGGATTGTGGTGATAGAGCGTGATTCCGGGGTAGATCGCGCGCAGTTTGACGCATTCCTCTTCGGTCGCCCCGATCAGGACGATGCGCAGGCGCTCGCGGTCTGCCCATTCCAGCAGGTCGACGGTCAGATCGCTGCCCGGAATCACCTCTTCGATCTGCACACCGAGGCGCTGCAGCAGCGGCTGCAGAATTCGGCTGTCGCACAGACGCAGGCGAGCCTTGGCGTAAGCCTCGCGCAGCGCAGGGTTATCCTGCAGTTGCGCCAGGTGGTCGACATTGGGGGTCACCACGAACGAGTAGGGCTGCTTGACGCCCTCGCGAATGCAGTTCAGCAGCGTGGCCTTGCTGCCGGTATAGAAATTCACACCGAACGCGTGGTTAGTCTCGTTAGACACTCATCGTTACTCCCTTGAAGGCGCCCTTGATGCCGGACCAGGCGAGGCTGGGGTGGTTGAATTCCTTGATGACGGTGATCGCCGACAGGAAACAGGCCGACGCGAAGGCGAAACCCTGGCCGTAGAAGCGCTTGTTGAATCGGGTGGCGGCGCGATTGCGGTAGTAGTGATAGAACGCCGAGCGGCCGCCCGAGCTCAGCGAGCCGTAGTGGAAGAGCCGGCTGCTCGGCACGACGCGGATCGAAACGCCTTTCTTCTTCGCCTGGAACTGCCAGTCGACTTCCTCGGAGTACATGAAGTACGCCTCGTCCATCAGGCCGATGCGGTCGACCAGTTTGGCCGAGAACGCCAGGCTGCAGCCCATCAGGTAATCGGGCTGCTCGCTGTTGCTCGCCATGGTTTCGAGGGTCTGGTCCTTGCCCAGCAGTTTGGCTTTGCCCAGCAGCGGGTAGAGCTTGCCGCCGCCGTAGCATTCCAGGCGCCCGGTATCGGCGCTGAGAATGACCGAGCCGACGAACTGGCGGTCGTTCTCCTTCAGCGCATCGAGCAACGGCGTAAAGGCATCGCTATCGACATAGGTGTCGTTGTTGACGATCCAGAAATTGGTCACCGGCAGGTTATCCAGCGCCCAACGCAGGCCGTAGTTGTTGCCACCGGCGTAGCCGTTGTTCTCCGGGTTGGCGAGCACGGTAACGTTGTGGCGCGGCTGGGCCTCCAGCCACTGGTTGAATGCCACCACGGAGCCATCTTGGGAGTCATTGTCGATGACCACCACGTGGTTGAGAGCCGGGCAATGAGCGAGCAGGCTCTCAACGCAACTGATGGTTTCAGTAGCTGCCTTGTAATTGAGAATAAGCGCGACGTTCATGGATGGGTTCCTGGCGGCGAAGGTGACGGGCCCTGAGGGCGTGAATGACGAACAGCAATGCGAAAACCGGTTGGCCGTACTCGAAGAAGCCGTTGAGCGGCCAGATGACGAAGAACGCCAGCATCGTCGAGTAGATGAAGGTCATGTCGGTGGCGATGTTCTTGGCGATGCGGTGATAGACGAACAGCGTCATCGGGATGATGAGGAAGGTCAGAAAGCCGAAGCGGAACAGCGTTCCGATGATGCCGACATCGGACAGGAAGAAGTGCTCGCCGAAGTAAGGGATGAAGCCGTCCTGCCACATCAGCGACAGCGAGCCGCTGGGCAGCCAGTTGACCTGATCGAGATGGGCGAAGATCGCGGCGATGGTATGGGAGCGAGCGCCGTCTTCCACGCTTTCCAGGGAGCTGTCATAGAACTCCGTGTTGAGCCCGAGGACCTCCAGCAGGCTCGGATAGAAATAGAACGGCGACAACAGGATCGCCAGCGAGGCGGCCCAGATGACGGCCTTGGCGCGCAGACAGAACAGGGTGAATGCCAGGCACAGGACGATCAGCTGGCGGGTCTGGGTGGCGAACACCAGGGTCAGCAGCAGCAGGGCGGCGATCACCAGATAGAAGGTCTTGTTTCGCGCGGCGCCGTTGATCGGCGAGGTGCCCTTCGACCAGACCTGGATGCAGTAGAAGTACGCCAGGCAGATCAGGTAAGGGCCGATGGATGAGCGATCCGGACGGTCATCCGAGCGCACTTCCGGGCGCATGTCGGGAATCACGCCGAACTTGAAGCACCAGGAGAAGAACGCGGCGGCCAAGGCCGCATAGAGCAGGGCGCGTTCGAACTGCAGGGTGCTGACGCGTTTGCCGAGAAACAGCAACGGTGCAAAACCCAGGCAGAACAGCACGCGGCGCTCTTCGATGAGCCCGAACACGATCGGTTGGCCATAGGTGAAATAGGCGAAGATGGCCGGCATCAGCAGAAATACCACTGCGCTGTACAGGCAGTAGTACATCAGGATGCGAAATTCACGCGGGGCGTTTTCCGACGATGCCAGCAACAGCAAAATGGTGAACACGATGCTGACCGCCAGGTACGCCTCGTTCAGCCCCTTGATGCCATAGGGGTTGTGCGGGCTGTCACCGAACACCGAAAAATGCAGTATCAGTGCCAGGATCAGCAACGGAAAAAAGAAGAAGCGTGAACTGAAATTCGTCATCAACCTGAATCCTTAGGTATTGGTTCCTTGAGCGCCACAGCCTTTCACGCTATTTCCAGCGCCCGCTTCTTGATCTTCTTGCGCCGCACCAGCAGTCCGGTGAACGCCTTGAAGCTCTGGTAGAACCCGATCTCCTTTACCCCTTTGCCCAGCTCGAAGCCTTTGTACGTCGGGGTCTTGAGCAACAGCAGCTTCATCGCCAGCAGCCGCGGCAGGATCGTCGTGCGGCGGTAGTACTGGAACGGCTGAATGGAGAAGATGCTGTTCGTATCGAAAGCCTCGGCTTTGACAACGCCAGCAGCCTCCGCGTTGCGAAAAAGTTCGCGGCCTTTTGCGGTGCGTACCAGAATCAGCGAATTGCCCTCGCGCTCCTCGAAGGAGGGATAGCCCTTTTCATCGCCTTCCCAGCCGTCGGCGCAGACGATGTCGGCGAATTCGCCGATGCCGTCCGGGCAGATCTTGCAGCGGGTCTGCAGGTGGCGGTTGAGCACCTTTCCCCAGGAATCGTTGTAGGTCATGGTGCGTTCGTCGCCGTTCTTCAGCGTGGCCTTGGTCAGCCCCGGCCAGCCGTCGCCGCGGTAGCGGAAGGCGGTGACGTCGCTGCGCTTGACGTCAAGCTTGTCCAACACCTGCTCGGTGCCCTGCAGGCTCGGCGTACCGGCGCACATGAAGGAGACGATGTAGGGAATGTTCTCCTTCAGCCGCGGGTTGTGCTGCTGCATCTGGCGCACGGCGGCGACGTCGCACGGCTTGCCGATGAACAGGTATTTTTCGGTGGACATGGCTACCCACTTCAGCGCTTCGCCCGGGCTGGCCGGCGCATAGCGGGAGCCGGAAGAGGCGATGACGTTCTGTCGCGAACGGCTGATGGCGGCGACGTTCTCCAGCGGATCGGTCTGCGAGGCCTGGATCTGGATCACGCCGTCGACCAGCTTGTTCTCCAGGCAATACTGCGCCAGTGCCGAGATCACGCCGCCGGACGAGCCAGCCTGCCGGATTTCGTTATCGGCGGCGTAGCCCTTGAGCGTGTCGAGAATTTCGCCCCATATCGGGTGATAGTTCTCCGACTTGTACGGGCGAATATCCAGATTCAACGCTGGGCAGGACTTGGCGAAAGCGGCGCTGGTCTGCTCATTGGCCACCGGCTTGTTCTGGTACTGGCTGTTGAGCACAGGGCGGCGATAGCCATCGCCGGTCAGACGAATCTTGATGGCGTCGTCGTCTGCGACCGAGCTGCACATGCCACAGCCGCTGCACAAGTCGTTGTTCAGCACGCGATTCAATGATGCTTTCATACCTGCCTTCCCTTGAGCGGCCAGTCGAGCGCGATGCGCGACCGGCAGTATTTAACGAGTGCGGTCATGCCGGCTGGCGCCGTTTGCGATAGATGTTGAGCACCGCATAACCGTAAATAAGCGTCAGGACGACCATGCCCAGAGTGGACACCCAGGGAGCCGCCTGTATCCCGTGCGAGGGGATGAAAATCCAGTAACAGAGCACCGTGATCACGCCCGAGGCGATGATTCCGAAGGTGCGCAGAAAACCTGTGCCCATCGCCATCAGCTGTACACCAAGGCCGGCGGCGATGAAGCGCGCCGCGGTGAAACCGGCGAAGGCCAGCCACAGGGTGTTCAGCTCGGCGTACTCGGCGCCGAGGAAGTAGTCGGTGAACAGCGGACCGATGAAGAAGAACGCCAGGGCGAACACCAGTCCCATGCCCGCGTATTCGCCGAGGATGCGCAGACCATAGCGGGCCAGCCCGGCGGTCTTGTTGTGCAACTGGTAGGCGAAACGCGGGATGTGCACGCTGGCCAGCAGCACACTGAACGGCACCGCGCCCTGGATCAGGCGCGAGCCGGCGAAGTAGATGCCCGCGGCCTCGCGCCCGGCGAGGTGGTTGACCAGGATGACGTCCAGCTGGGCAAAGATGTTGGTGGCGCCGCTGTCCACCGCGAAGCTGGTCGAGGACTTGAAGCGCTCGGCCAGCACCTGCCAGGAGTTGCGCAGGATGCCGCCCAGTTCGAGGATTTTCGACAGTGCGCGCAGGGCGAAGGTGGCGTAGATCAGCCGCGACACCAGGAAGGCGATGCCGATGGCCAGCACATCGTTGCGCAGCAGGATCGCCGCGCCGATCAGGACGAAGTGCACCAGTGCCGTCGCGGCCACGATCTTCGTTTCGCGATGGAACTGGCCAATGCTGCGAAACACCGTCAGCCCGAGGTCGCCGTAGGACGAGGCCAGGGTGCCGAGCAGGAACAGCACCGCGGCGAAGCGCTCGGTGGTGTGCAAATCGAGGACGAACAGGATGATCGGCAGCAGCACGATGCAGGCCGGCAGTACCAGTACGGACTTCGCCGCCAGGCTGGCGGACATGATCTCGCCCGCGCGATGGCGCTCGGCGCCGATGTCGCGCAAGGCGCGCATGCTGAAACCGTAGTCGGTCACCAGGGCGACGATGGTCGACCAGGTGATCACGATCGAAATGAAGCCGAAGTCGCTCGGCCCCAGTGTGCGCGCGAGGATCAGCAGGGTGCCGAGCTGCACGGCGGTGCGAGCCGCCGTGGTAACCCCCATCAGGGCGTGATCGCGCATGGTTATCTCTGATACGCGGCCTGGGGCTGGTGCAGGGTGGCGAGGATCTGCTCCAGCGCCACGCTGTAGGCGTCCAGCTTGCGGCGGATGATCGCGCCGCTGGCGGCGACCTCGGCCTTGAGCTGTTCACGGTTGTCCAGGTGCGCGAGCACAAGTTCCAGTGCGCTCTCGGTGTCCTCGGTCTTGAGGTCCACCACACGGTGGTAGTCGAGCGACTGATAGAGCCCGGCGAACTTGCGGCTGTAGGCCAGCGGCACGACCGGTACGCCGGCGGAGAACGCGCCGATGGTCGCGTGCATGCGCGCGCCGACGAAGAAGTCCATGCCGCTGATGTAGGACTTGGCCTCGATCGGCCCCTTGAAGCGCGGCGCCAGCTTGAGCTCGGGATACTGCTGCTGCAGTTGCTGGGACACGGTGTAGTCGTCTTCGGCGGGGAAGCCGATCGGGATCACGTGGGGCACCAGGTGCACTTCGTGGCCGCGTTCGAGCAGGGTGCGGATCAGGCGGTCGGTCAGCGCCTTGTAGTCGGCACGCAGGCCGAACTGATTGGCGGTGCCTTCGTAGCCGCCGTGATGCAGCAGCGCCGAGACGCTGAGGCCAACGGCCAGCTTGTTCGGATCGCGCTGTTCGCTCTGGCGCTCGAAGGGCAGGGCAAAGGCGACGTCGATGACTTCATCGCGGTTGGGGATGTTCAGCTGCTTGAGCACGTCGAAGGACTGGTGGTCGCGGGCGAATACCATGGTGCTCTTCTTCATCGCCCAGGCCGAAGCCTTGGTGCCCCAGTCCGACTTGAACGGGCCGATGGTCTGCGGGGAGAGGATCAGCGGAACGCGACCGCCCAGGGCCATGGCTTTGCTGACCAGCAGCTTGATCAGGCGCTTGGCACCGTAGATGTCGGAGAAGCTGTCGCCTTCGCCGATATCGAACACCGCGTCACAGGAGCTGATCGCTTGGTACAGGCCATGGGGATTCCTCAGCAGCGCCTTCTCGTTGAACTCGATGAATTCGTACTTGAAGCGTTCGGTGGACGGCGGGTAGTCGCAGGGGCCGGACGAACCGATGATCAGGAACTCCGGGGTGATCCCGCATTTACGCGCGGCCTCGTCGATCAGCAGCATGTTGGAAATGCTCAGGGCGCCGACCCCGAGGTTGCCGGAAGAGAACGAGTGCCATAGCAGTCCGAATTTCATGTTCGAGTCACTCCAGAATCAGTCAGCGTTGTGCGCGGGTGTAGGGCCAATGGCAGTGCAGTCGTTCGCCAGGTGTTTGCGCATGAGCTCCATCTGAGGACGGTCCTCGCCCTTGCGTGGCTCGATTGCAAGCTTGTAGGTGCCCCAGCCGGGGCCGCCCGCCCAGTAGGCGCTGGGTACGCAGTTGTCGTTGAGGTAGGCGAGCAGGTTGTCCATGGCGACCGCTGCTTCGGGCAGGTCGTCGGGAATGCCGTATTCGCCGAGGAAGCCTTGCTGGCCGTGTTTCTTCAGCCATTCGATGAAGGGGCGCGCGCGCTCGACGCCGATCATCGGATCGATATCGCGGCTGGTCTGTTCCATGTATTTGCCGGAAAAGTCCTGGTCGAAATACAGGTGCGCTTCGTAGACGATGCGCCCGGCCGGGTCGTTGATCAGGAAGTTGGCATTCACCTGCGGCCAGTGATACGCACTGGACCAGCGTTCGCCCTCGACGAAGATCAGCGTCTGGTCATCGACTTCGCGAATCGCATCGACCGCCGCCTGCGCAGCGCCTGGCCAGAGGCCGACGGTGCCGTGGGGCTCGTTCATGATGTCGTAGCCGAGCAGGCCGCGGTGACCCTTGAAGCGCTTGGCCAGCTCGCGCCACACCGATGCGTAGGCTTCGTAAGGCACCTTGCTCGAGCCGATGAGTTCGCCGTGGTAACGACCATAGTTGTGCATGTCCAGAATGACCTTCTGGCCATTCATCGCGGCCAGATCCAGGGTCTTCTTCAACAACCGGATCTGGTCGAAGTTCAATCCGTCATCGAGCGAGTGTTGAACCCGCTCCCAGATGAAGGGAAAGCGGATCAGACGGATGCCCTGATCGGCGTAGTACTTGAAGTGTTTTTTTTCCGGATAGAAGTAGTTCGTGCCGTGCTTGCCCGGCGTTACGTGCGGGGCGAATCCGGCGCCGGAGATATTGACCCCGAGTAGGGCGAGGCCCTTGTCACTGGTTGGCCAATCGGCGGCGCTCACGCCGACTGCGGCCAGTGTGGCGACCAGTGCCACGGCTAGTCGTGTCAGGCGTTGTGCTGGCCGGTTGGGGTGTCTGGTCATCGCTAACACCTATCTTCGGGCAAAAGTAAGTTCCACTGACGCTCGGAAGGCCAGTTGCTCGGCAGTGAGGAAAGTGGGGGTGGCTGCAGTGCTCTGCATGGCGACGGTGAGCCGTCGCCATGCACTCACCTTATTTGCTGGTGCTGGCGTATTCGTACTGGTAGTAGCCGTACTCGCCGTAGGTTGAAGCCTTGCGAACCACTGCGTTGAAGATGACGCCCTTGACGATCAGGCCGTTCTGCTCGAGGCGACGCTTGGCAGCCTCGATTTCCTTCACGCCGTTCAGCGCGTAGCGGGTGACCATCAGTGTGGTACCGGCCTGGCTGCCGACCAGCGCGGCGTCGGTGACCGCCAGGATCGGCGGGGTATCGAAGATCACCAGGTCGTACATGTGGCTGATCTCTTTGACGAAGCGCGAGAAATTCTCGTGCATCAGCAGCTCCGATGGATTCGGCGGCAGCTGGCCATGGGTGATCACGTGCAGGTTGTTCAGTTGGGTCTTCTGGATGGCATCGAACAGGGTGATGCGGCCGGAGAGGATGTCCGACAGCCCCTTGTCACCGTCACAGCGCATGACCTTGTGCAGGTAACCCTTGCGCATGTCCGCATCGATCAGCAGCACGCGCTTGCCGGACTGAGCGACCACGGCGGCCAGGTTGGTGGTGACGAAGGACTTGCCCACCGCCGGGCTCGGGCCGGTGATCATCAGCACGTTGTTCTTGGCCTCGATCATCGCGAAGTGCAGGCTGGTACGCAGGCTGCGCATGGCTTCGGTGGCGAGGTCGGCCGGGTCGTTGATGGTCAGCAGGTAAGAGGCGGTGCTCTTGTCACGCTTGAAGTTGGCCAGGCGTTTTTCCAGTGCGGCCTGCTTGTCGGTGAACGGAATGGAGGCATACACCGGGGTGCCGGTACGCTCGATGTCTTCCGGGTTCTCGACACCACGCTTGAGTGCTTCACGCACATAGACGAAGGCGGTAGCGAGCAGGGCGCCGAGCAGGGTTGCGACGATCACCACCAGTGGCTTGTTCGGCTTGACCGGGCTTTCCAGGTCAGCGGCAGCATGGTCGATGATGCGCACGTTACCCACGGTACCGGCGCGAATGATGTCCAGCTCCTGGGTCTTGTTCAGCAGCATGGAGTAGGTTTCCGAAGAAACTTCCACGTCACGGGTCAGGCGCAGCAGCTCTTGTTGGGTCGACGGCAGGGTGCCGATCTGCTTCTCCAGTTCTTGCTTCTGCATCTGCAGTTGGTTGATCTGGTTCATCAGTGCCTGGAAGTTCGGGTGCTGACGGGTGAAGCGGCGTTCCATCTCGGTCCGCTTGAGGTTCTGCTCGGAGATCTGCTTTTCCAGATCGACGATGCGATCCAGCACCGACTGCGTTTCGGCCGTGATGTCCACCGAGCCTGAGCCGGTCTGGTACTTGTTCAGCGCAGTCTGTGCAGCTTCCAGCTTCTTGCGCACCGCCGGCACCTGCTCGTTCAGGAACTCCAGGCTCTGCGTGGCCTCGGCGGCATTTCGCGCGACGTTCTGGTCGACATAGCGGTTGGCCACTTCTTCCAGGACACGAATGGCGTGTTCAGGGTTGGGGTCTTCGAGGGTCACGTTGACGATGCCCGACTGCTTGCCGCGTTCGGCGGCCGACAGACGCTGCTGATAGCTTTCCGTGGTGTTGTAGGTACGGTTCTTGACGACGGTGAAGGTGGTCCCCGGACGCGCATTCAGCTCGGCCACGGTGACGCGGTAGTCCTCGGTCTCGACCGGCTCGCCAACGACGCCTTGAACCACGACCTCGTCATCCTGGTCACGCAGGATGAAACCGTTGTTCTCTGCCGCTTCGAGGGTCAGTTCCTTGCCATGGACCTTGTCCGGCACCTCAAGCTGAGTGACCTTCAGGGTTTCGCCACCCCAGGCGTAACCGCCCAGGCCGGCCGGATGCCAACCCAGCTCACCTTCTTCGCTCGGCTCGAAGCGACGCGCCATGAAGCCGCCGATGATCGGGAAGTGATGCGGGGTGATGTTGATGTCGAGATTCAGGCTGGAAACGGCACCACCAACCACCGAGCGCGACTTGAGCAGCGCGATCTCGGTTTGCGCCGGGGATACCGGCGGATTGGTATTGACCACGTCAGTCAGGCTCGGTAGCCCGTTCTTCGGCTCGATCTGGATCATCGCGCTGGCGAGATAGACCGGTGTCGCAAGCAGGGCGTAGGCGATCCCCAGGGCTGCAAAGAACCCGGTGATGCCCAGGATCAGCAGGCGGTTGTTGATGAAGGTGTCAAAGAGGTGGGCCAAGTCGATGTCCTTGTCCTCTTTGGTTTCATAGATCGGGCGGGGCATGGTTGTCATCGAAGTTCCTTCTTCATTTCAGGTAAGGAAGCCAGCTCTCGACGGATTTCGTCAGGAGATTGTGGACATGTTCAAACGCGGGTTTGGATTGGCGATACGGATCCGGGATTTCCAGCTCGTCCTGCCATTTACCGATGAGAAACGTTTTGCCATGCACTTCAGGTGCGATCTGGCGAATGTGCTGAATGTGGCTATGCTCCATCGCAAGGATCAGATCAGCCTGGTGCAGCATGTGGCTGTCGACCTGGCGCGCGCAGTGAGCTGACAGTTCCAGCCCGTTCTCCTGCAGTACTTCATGGGCGGTCTTGTCCATCGGGTTACCTACTAATGCACCAATCCCTGCCGAGCTGATCGTCAGGTCCTGGCCGCTGAGTCTGTATGCGAACAGCGCCTCGGCTGTGGGGCTTCGGCAGATGTTTCCGACACAGACGATCAAGATGTTCTTGAACATGGGATCAACCTCGTGGCTGCAACTTCGCAGCCGCCAGGGTGTGGCCCGGGGTGAACGAATGTGAGATTTTTGGGAGTGTCATTAGTTCCTTCCTGCCGCATCTTTTCTGATGCGGCTTTTCTGATCTTTTCGGCGGTGTTCAGCGCGTTTGCCGATCAGTACACGTCCTTGTTGAGCAGCAGCGCTGGTGGAGTACGCACCAGGATGTAGAGGTCGAACCACACGGACCAACGCTCGATGTAGTCGAGGTCGAACTCGACGCGTTTCTCGATCTTCTCCAGCGTGTCGGTTTCACCTCGGTAGCCGTTGATCTGCGCCCAGCCGGTGATGCCTGGCTTGACGCGATGGCGTGCGGAGTACTCGGCTACGGCATCCTCGAACAGCACACCGGCCGCCTTGGTGGCCGTGGCATGGGGGCGCGGACCGACCATTGACATACTGCCGAGGAAGACGTTCAGCAGCTGAGGCAGCTCGTCGAGGCTGGTCTTGCGAATGAAGCGGCCCACACGGGTGATGCGATCATCGCCACGAGTGGTTTGCCGATCGGCATTGGCGTCCGACTTCTCGTGGTACATCGAGCGGAACTTGAAGACTTCGATCAGGCGGTTGTTGTAGCCGTAGCGCTTCTGCTTGAAGAGCACCGGACCCGGGGAGTCGAGCTTGATCGCCAGGGCGACCGCCAGCATGACCGGCGCGGCGGCGAGCAGCGCGATGCTGGAAATGACGATGTCTTCCAGGCGCTTGAACATCGGTGACCATCCGCGCAGCGGCAGATCCGACGCGATCAGGGTCGGCAGCCCGCCGACCTCGGTGATGCGCTTGTCGGCATGGCGGAAGGCGACCATGTCAGGTACCAGCAGAACATTGACCGGCAGCTTGCGCAGCTCGGCGATCACCTGGCCGATCCGGCTGTCGGCGAACCAGGGCAGGGCGACCAGCACCTGGGTGACTTTCTCTTCGCGGATCATCTGTTCGAGATCGCGCGTATTGCCCAGCAGCGGCAGGTTGGCCAGCTCCTTGGGCAGACGCTCGAGGCGATCGTCGATGAAGCCGAGTACGCCGGTGCGAATATCGCGGTGGTTCTGCAGGTATTCGGCAACGCGCACACCATTGTCGGTGCCGCCGAGGATCACGGCGTTCTGCAGGAACATGCCGCGCGCCATCAGGCGACGGAACAGCGCGAGCATCGCCAGGCGCTCGGCGCCGAACAGGACGGTGCTGGTGAGGAACCAGAACGCCAGGTGTTTGGCTTCGAGATAGCCGAACAATCCCATGCCCTGATGCATGAAGACCAGGAAGCTGAACGCTGCCGCCCAGGCGACGAACATCACGCGGAAGCGCAGCAGAGTGCTGAACACCTCTTCGCTGTAGATACCTACGGTCTGGAAAATGATGACGCTCAGTACCGCGAAGAAGCCGAGGAAGGCGCTGAACGGACCGCTGGTAGGCAGTTCCATGAAGGCCAGAAGCAGGAGCCCCGGCAGGATGGCCGTCAGGGCGTGTATCAGGCGAATGCTGGCGAGGAAGTAATCGACGAAACTCGGGTGAGCATATTCAAGGGTTCCAACTGACTGTACGCGCATACAAGGCTCCATCCTCAGCTCAAAGCTGGCTCAAATCTCGAATTAATCGCCGCGGCACGCGGGGGATTGATAGCAGGCCGCCATCGCAACCGTGATCGGGACTCCTGCTCCGACCGTGCCTCTCAGGATGAGTTCAGTACTACTCCGAGGCCTGCCAAAAAAATGATGAAAACCGCGATCTGCCTGCAAACCACTGTTTTGAAAGAGCTTTAGGCGGAACTTATGGAGACCTGGCGGGACTGGCGGACGTGCGTGCGGTGACCGACGGTGCGATTGATCGAACTTTTGGATTAATACCGCTGCGCTTGTGTCGCACAACTTCCGACGACGGCTCCTGTCTTATGCAACGGTGCGAATAGCGAGGAATGAAGAGCCATGAGCGATGCCAAGGCGCTGCTGATACTGCATGGAAAACAGGCGCTCAATGAGGCGGTGCGCGAGGCTGTCGAACAGCAGCGTGAATTGGGTTGGGAGCTGGCGGTTCGTGTGACCTGGGAGCCCGGCGATGCCCAACGGCTGGTGCAGGAAGCTTTGGGGGCGGGCTACCGAATGCTGGTCGCCGGTGGTGGCGATGGCACCCTGCGTGAAGTTGCTGAAACCATGCTGGAAGTCGGAACAGATGCGTCCCTGGCACTGATGCCGTTGGGCAGCGCCAATGATTTCGCCAAGGCTGCCGGTATATCGCTCGATCCATTCGAAGCGCTGGCGCTGCTGGATGAGCCGGCAGAGGCCGTCGATATCGGCATGATGAACGGTCGGCCATTCGTCAACATGGCCACCGGTGGTTTCGGCTCGCGGGTAACTGCCAGCACATCGGAGGAGCTCAAGCGTTTTCTGGGTGGCGGCGCTTACCTGCTGACCGGGCTGACACGCTTTGCCGAGATCGATGCCGCTCGAGGGCGATTCAGTGGCCCGGACTTCGAATGGGAGGGCGACTTTCTGGCGCTAGGGATCGGCAATGGCCGCCAGGCGGGCGGCGGCCAGCTGCTCTGTCCGCAGGCAAGCATCGATGACGGTTTGCTGGATGTCTGCATCGTGCCTGCTCCTGCCGATGCCGTGGGTACGTTGGGAACGCTGCTCAGCGGCGGATTGCTCGGGGTCGAGGCGGTGTCGGTCAGCGCACGGGTGCCCTGGCTCGAGGTGGACGCGCCGACGAAAATCGATATCAATCTGGATGGCGAACCGTTCCACGGTGCTCATCTGCGTTTTGAGGTTCGTGCCGGCTCATTACGCCTGCACCTGCCACCTGGCTCTCCCTTGCTGTTGCGCAATGCAGACAAGCAATAACCCCTGCTTATCATTCCGACGCTTACGCCGCACGGCTTAAAAAATTGCTGGCGTCAAGCATTTTGTTGAAATCACGCGAAGCTTGAAACCATATACGGGGCAATAGGTTAGCTCTGTTTCATGCCGTTCGCAGAGGATGCGGCATTGTGGGCTGGGAGCCACATAAGAGCCTGGAGAAAGAGAGTCGAGTCGCGTTGCAGCGATGGAGATTGCCAATGGCTGGCAGGCTTGTTCAGTCATCTTAGCCGATTCCCTCGCAGCCTATCCAGAACGAAGAACGCGCAGCGTTGGGCTGCGCGTTCGAGGGATGGTCAGTCTGGTTCCAGTGCATCTTCAGCTTGGCTTCGGTGGCACGGCCTTGCTGCCGTTTCCTTTCCTGAATCCCCGATCCCCCGCCATGAACGCCTCCAGCATGTGCGGGATCAGCGTCGAGGCATCGACCGCCTCGCCATACGCCTGCGCATGCAGCGCGGCGTAGCGGTCGAGATCGGCTTTCAAGCTGGCCGGGCAAGCGAAGGTCAGCTTGACGCTTTCGGTCTTGGGTAGCGGCCCCAGCCGCAGTTTCTTGGTCGTGCTCATCGAGAAGTCCCCTTGTTGAAGAACAGCGGCTGATAAGGCCGTAGCACCAGATCGCGGTTGACGATGATGCGCACCGGCAAGCCGGGGCGGCTGGTCAGCGTGGGTTGGATGTTGAGATTGCGCCGGGTCACTTCCTGGCCGACCTGGTTCACGGTGTCCTGCAGGCTGTCGCGCCCGGCGATGATGACGCGATCGCCGTCCTGGCGGTTCTCAGGTGCAGCCAGTTCGGCACCGACACCCAGCAGCGTGGTCAGCACGGCACCTGCAAAGATCCGATCCCAATGCCAGTCCACGTTGTCCTCCAGACCGGCATAGCCTGCCGGGTCGGTGCCGATCAGGTTGTCGAGCGTGAGTGATGACGTGTCGGGCAGGATGATGCGATTCCACACCACCTGCACGCGGCTCTGGCCGTAGCTGACCTGGCTGTTGTACTTGCCCAGTATGCGAGATCCCTGCGGGATCAGCAGGAACTTGCCAGTGGCCGTGTCGTAGATCGGTTCCGTCACCGTGGCGATCACGTCGCCCGGCAAGTCGGACTTGATGCCCGTGACCAGTGCCCCGGCAATGACCGTTCCGGCCATCACCTGATACGGCGAGGTGGGCATTTGCAGGTTGCCGGAGTTACGGGTTTCCGTAGAACCGCCTGTCAGGAACGCCTCTTTCTGGTCTTGCCGGTTCTGCACGGCAGTCGGATCAGCAGGCTGGGCCGCCGTCGAGGCCGGGCCAGCGGCCAGTGGACCGAAAGCGGCATTGGCGGCGAAGCCCGGCGCGGCAGCGACTTGCGACTGCGCCACGGGCGCGGCCTGCGGGGAGCCGGTGCGGAAGAACACCGTTGAAGCTGCCGCCGCTTCTGCTTCCTTGTGCAGCGCATCGTTGGGGTCGTAGCCGGGCGCGGCATAGGTGGCGGCGACCGGCTGCTGCGAATTGACGATGGCCGGCCCCAGATCACCCGGTAGCGGTGGCCCCAGCTCCGGCACGTCGGGCGGCAGCGCTGGCAACTTGGAATAGTCGGCAGGAAGTTGGTCGAGGCCTTCCGAGCGCGATACACGATCCACGTTGTACAGTTCGGTGGATTCGCCCGCGCCGCGTTGCTGCGGTTGCAGTGACCAGATCAGCGCGCCCATCACGCCAACCGACAGGCCGCCAGCGAGGATGGCCAGCGTGCGTCGGTTCAGACGCGTGACCGGGCGCGGTTGGGCGCGCAGCGCCACCGCCTCGGGTGCCATCTTGTCCGCCTGCGGCGTGGCAAGGTCGGGAGTGTCGTCCTGGCTCATGCTCAGTTCCTCCCGACGATGCCATCCGCGCGCTCGATGCGCACCATATCGCCCTTGTCGGCCCCCAGGCGCAGTTCTGCTGCACCGAACAGGCGATCCACGATGTAGTACGGCGAGCGGAAGCGATAGTTCACCAGTTGCCCGTCGCCCTGTGCGCCGATGACGAACAGCGGCGGCAGCTCGCCCTGGGCGATGCCTGCCGGGAACTGGATATAGACCTTCTCGCCATCATCAAAAGCGCGCAGCGGTTTCCACGATGGATTGCTGCCGCTGATTGCATAGCGAAAGCGGATGTTATCCAGCGACAAGCCTGCATCGACCGGCGCGGCAGCGTTGGCGGCTTGGGCTTGGCGCCGCAAGGCCAGCATTCGGTCTTTCGGGTAGTCCCAGGACACCGACGCCATCCATGCCTTGTCGGTCGAAGTCAGTTCCAGCAGGTACGTCCTGCGGCTGGTGGTAATGACCAGATTGGTCTTCAAGCTGGAACGGATAGGCTTGACCAGCACATTGACGCGCAGATCGGCCCCGCTGCCGCTGGAGGTGTCACCGACGATCCAGCGCACGGTATCGCCCGCAGCGACCGTCACCAGTTCCTCGCCAGGCTGGAGCGCGATCACCGTCACGCGACCTACTGACGCATAGACCTGGTACAGCGCGCCATCGCTATACGGCCAGACCTGGATCGCATTGACATAGCCTTCGCGCGTCGGAGCCACCCGTGCCTCGGCATTGGCTTTCGAGACACGTACCGTCTCATCAGCCGGTTCAGGCGCAGGCTTCGCATCCTTTTCCTCCGGCACTGGCTTCAACTGCTCAGGCAATGGCAGTGGCTCTGCAATAGTGACCACCTCGATCGGCACAGGCATTTCCGGCAAAGGCTCCGCCTGTACCGGCTCATCCAAGGAAATCACTGGCGGGGGTTTGCCCTGCGTGGCGCAGCCGGCCAAGGCCAGCACGACAAGCGGCAAAGCGTAAAAACGGAAAGGCACATTCATGGCTTCACTCCTTCAGACGAATCCAGTTCACGGCTCCACGACAGGCCATTGACGTAGATGCCCAGCGGGTTGCGGCGCAGGCGTTCTTCGGTGCGCGGGGTCTGCTGCACGATGGACACCACCGCCGTCCATCGCTCCAGCCCGGCCGCCGCGCCATTGACGTAGCGGCGTTCCATCCAGCGCACGTTGAACGACGCATCGCTGGCGCGAACCACGCTGGTGATCTGTACCGTTACCGACTCTTTGCCGATGCGGGCGAACGGGTCATTCACCCGCGCATAGTCGTTAAGCACCGCCGCGCCTCGGTCGGTGGTGTAGTCGTAGGCATCGAGCCAGTTCTGGCGCACGACGATGGGGTCGATGGACAGTGAGCGCACCAGCGTCACGAACCGCGCGATATGGTGTGCCGTCTGCGCATCGGTGGGCCGGTACGGCGTGGCCGCTTCGCCCACGGTGCGCACCTGGCCGGACTGATCGACTTCGATGACATAGGGCGTGACGATGGATTGGGCCGAGCGCCACACCAGGCCACCGGCCATCAGCAGCGCGAGCACCAGGCAGCCGAAGGCCATCAATCGCCAGTTCTTGGCCTGCACGCGGGCCGAGCCGATGCGCTCGTCCCACACCTGGGCAGCGGCTTGATACGGGGTGGCAGGCTGCGGCGTATCGGCATAGCGCACCTGCGGTCGTTTGAATCGCATGGCGTTCTCCTTGAAAGTCAGCTATCGGAATCTCGCAGACTCGGGCCTTGGCCCGAACCGCCGCCGTCGCCACCGCGCAGCGTGTGCGCGGCCGTGGTGGTGGCCTGGGTGAGTCGTTGGCGGCGTTGCAGGCGCTTGGCCCAGCCCGGTTTTTCCTGCTTCTGCGCGTTGGCCGTGTCGCCAGCGGCATCGCCTGCGGTG
>Ga0315336_1000362_pt1 | contig 138649 bp, 113 predicted proteins | sample ASW5metaG_FD_204512 | JGI IMG/M metagenome (GOLD analysis project Ga0315336, IMG submission 204512) | Ammonia-oxidizing marine archaeal communities from Monterey Bay, California, United States - ASW #5 | ecosystem: Environmental > Aquatic > Marine > Intertidal zone | place: USA: California... | reverse complement strand
ATTCCCCACTGCTGCCTCCCGTAGGAGTCTGGGCCGTATCTCAATCCCAGTGTGGCTGATCATCCTCTCAGACCAGCTACCGATCATCGCCTTGGTGAGCCATTACCTCACCAACAAGCTAATCGGCCGCAGGCCCATCTCGAAGTGCGAGCCGAAGCCCGCTTTAACAACATATCCCTAAGGATTTGCTGCATTATTCGGTATTAGCTCCGGTTTCCCGGAGTTATCCCAATCTTCAAGGCAGGTTACCTACGTGTTACTCACCCGTTCGCCAGTTTAATAATTTTCCGAAGAAAATGTTCTCCTTGACTTGCATGTGTTAAGCACGCCGCCAGCGTTCGTCCTGAGCCAGGATCAAACTCTCCATTGTATGTTTGATTCTGTACTGTCTTTGCCGCTCCGGATAAGAGCGACTCTCAAATCCAATTAAATTGGACCACGCATACCAAACTTTCAAAAAACTAAAATGCTGTCCAAAACAGCCGATAAAAGTACTATGCTCTTAAAGGCGATTACAATATTTATTATAAGGAATAAATTTATTATTTTATGATAAAATCCGGAGTATTGTAGTCCATAAAACTTTCAATCGGCAATTTGGAAGTTACACGACCTGCAAAACGTTTAACCAACTTACGGTTTGAACCGTCAATATCATGTACTGCCTTCCACATACTACCTGCATAAAGGCCTAAAGCGATGAGTGCTGGTGGTATCAATACGGTGCTACGTTTTGATTCTAAAGATAAATTATCAGGAATTTGATAGCCTAAAGATGATTGGAATATCCCATTTTGCATTACCAAATCGCCGGATACAGGAACAATATTTTGCCTGCTATCCATAACAGATAATCCTCCTTTTTGAGCAATAGACGGCATGGTAAACATGGCAGTATATAATAAAAAGGAGGCCCCCATAGCACCGACAGCATTCTCTGTTTGTTTTAAATAAATGAATCCGCCTCCTGGCGCAAGAGAAGATAGTAATGCTGGTGTTTTTTCTTTTAAAGGCGCATTCTGAGCAGTTTTGATTGCACTATACCACGGTCTTATTCCTCTCGAATAATGGCTAAGATCAAAAGCTGCTTCTGCCGCTTGAAAGGCCTGCTGTGCTTCAGCAAATTCTAATGATTCAAAATGGGCATAAGCTCGAAATATTAACTCATAGGGGTCATCAGTATTTTTTGTTGTATCAATTACTGCGGGATATTCTTCATTCACTAATGCGATATAAAGCAATTGATATCGTGCTGCATTCGCTGCAATAGACTCGGGTTCATCTTCTGCCAATATTCGATCATAATAGTTCCGGGACAAATCCCAGTTTTCAAGAGCTTCATAGCATTTTGCAATTTGGAAATAGGCTGCCATTTCTAGTTCAGTCTGGGGATATTTATATAAATATTGGAAATAGGTTAAAAGGGCACGCTCATAGAAACCCTCATCATATAAAAATGTAGCGAAATTGACCAGTTCCTGTTTTTGGAAAGATGTGTAATTCCGCCATTCATTTTTAATATCTTCAGGGCTGATATATTGCTGCTGAGCCCAGGCAATACTGATTACTGAAAATATTTTAATATATCTGGAATGTAATTTGATTTTCATATCCCGGTACGACGGTTTAATATAAAGGAGAAATGAGTGAAAGGTAAAGTCTAAGCGGAACGACGACGACGGCGCATGAGAGGCTTTTTGCCTCGAAGTATAAATTCTTTGGTAATCGTAATTTTAAACACATTGTCCTCAGAATACTCCGGAAGATGAAACATCAAATCCAGCATTGAATTTTCCATGACTGAGCGTAATGCACGTGCACCTGATTTTCGTCCCATGGCTAATATAATAATTTCCTGCAACGCTTCTTCGCGAAAATCCAATTCAATTCCTTCCATCCTGAACAATTTTTTATACTGCTTTACCAATGAATTTTTTGGTTCTAACAAAACACTCATTAAGGCATCTTTATCCAGATGCTCTAATGTGGTTACAACTGGTAATCGGCCAATTAATTCTGGTATAAAGCCATATTTAATTAAATCTTCTGGATGAACTTCCTTTAAGATTTCATCCTCTTTTTTCGATTTGGCCATCGTTTTGGCAAAACCAATTTCAGCTGTATGAATCCGCTGATCAATAATTCCCGAAAGCCCATCAAATGATCCACCACAGATAAAAAGGATATTTCTTGTATCAATGGGTATCAAACTTTGCTCAGGATGCTTGCGACCACCCTTTGGTGGAATATGTGCAATAGTTCCTTCAAGTATTTTCAGCAGTGCTTGTTGCACGCCTTCGCCGGATACATCCCGCGTAATTGACGGACTGGCACTTTTTCGTCCGACCTTATCAATCTCATCAATGTAAATGATTCCAGCCTGAGCTTTATAAATATCATGATTGGCAATTTGTAGCAGGCGCACGAGAATATTTTCTACATCTTCACCCACATAGCCTGCTTCCGTTAAAGTGGTCGCATCGGCAATGGCAAATGGAACAGCCAAAAACCTGGCTAATGTTTCAGCGATTAAAGTCTTGCCCGTACCGGTTGGACCCATAACAAGAATGTTGCTCTTATCCAGTTCTACATTATCTTCAGAATGATCAGAGAGAATGCGCTTATAATGATTGTAAACGGCTACAGCTACCGTGCGCTTTGCCTGTTCTTGCCCGATGACATGTTGGTCCAGAAAAGTTTTGATTTCAGAAGGTCTGTGAAGTCTGGGTTCGGTATTTTCGGGTTCCCCTGCAGTTGGATCCAGAGGCGTAGGAATACGCATCTGAGCCATTATTTCCTTTCGCTGAGAATAGTATCAATCAAACCGTAGGCTTTTGCTTCTTCAGAACTCATAAAGAAATTTCGGTCCGTATCTTTTTCAATTTTTTTGAGTGACTTTTTAGTATTTTTGGATAAAATTTTATTAAGGGTATTTTTTAAACGCAGAATTTCATCTGCTTGAATTTTAATATCAGAAGCCTGTCCTTCCGCGCCACCCAGTGGCTGGTGAATCATTATCCTAGCATTAGACAATGCGGAACGTTTTCCCTTGGCGCCACCCGCTAACAGAAAAGCGCCCATACTGGCAGCCTGCCCCATACAAATGGTAGCTACATTCGGCTTAATATAATTCATTGTATCATAAATGCCCATACCGGATGTGATAAGGCCACCTGGTGTATTAATATAAAGATAAATATCCTTATCACTGTTTTCTGCCTCAAGAAACAGTAGTTGCGCAATAATCACAGATGCAACATTATCATCAATTGGTGTGCCTAAAAATACAATGCGCTCTTTCAACAGACGCGAATAGATATCATAGGCCCGCTCAAAACGGCCTGTTTGTTCTACTACCATGGGTATCAATTGGTTCAGGGGATCTTTATTCATAATTGCTTTGCTTCTTCCTCGGATTGATTACGGAGGTCTTTTGTCCTCACTTTAACCTCTTTGATTTTCGCAAATTTCTTCAAATAAGCCAAGATATTCTTTTCCATTAAATCATCCTGCAAACGCTGGCGATTGCTGGGCTTTTTGAAATATTTTTCTAGTTCCTTTATGTGCTCAGGGGTAGCTTCTTTTCTCCGGTCAATTTCTTCTTTTACATCATCATTAGAAACTTTGAATTCCTGATCCTTGATGATTGCATTTCGGATTAGATACCATTTCAGGTTTCGTTCTGATATGGGTTTATACATTTCTTTTATTTTTTCTTTATCCACTTTCCCCGGATTATTCTTAGTCACATCCTCTACCATATGTTCCAAGTAGGATTCTGCCATGGAAGGTGGAAAATCAGGATTTACGTGGCTGATCATTGCATCGGACAGCTGCCGATCAAATGCTTCATCGGAACGATTTCTATACGCTTCTTCCAATCGTTCACTGATTCGGTTCCGATAATCTGCCATATCTTTCGCTTCCGGATCAGCAACTTTTATAAAATCTTCATCTATTTCCGGAAAAATTTGACGCTCTACATTTTTGACTGATAATTCATATATAGCTAATGTACCCTGCTCATCAATTGGAACAGAAACACGCACTTTTTCACCTGGTTTAACACCATCAAGTTTTTTCTGATTATCGCCGTCAAAAGGTATTTGTCCTAATTTTACGTAGCGGGTTTCCAATTTTTTTCCAATGATGGGAACACCTGAAGTATCTATTTCCTGAAGGTCACATACGATAAAGTCATCGACCTTTGCTCCGTCTTCAATGGTTATTACTTTTGCCTGTCCTTGACGCATTTCATTAATGGCCAAATCGATATCTTCATCATCTAATATATAAACAGTTTTTTCAACCTTAAGGCTGGTTTTCCTCATTTTCTTAATCAATACCGCAGGTTCAATCTCAAAGGCTACTTTAAATTTAAAATGTTCACCATAGTGAAAATGGACATCACTTACGCTACCCATATTTACGGGGACAATTTCTTTTTCCTTCAGTGCTTTTAAATAATAATTGTTAACAGAATTTTCGACAAAGTTTGCTTCAATTGATGGCTGAAACTGCTTCATTAATATTTTGCGCGGAACTTTCCCAGGGCGGAAACCAGGCAGTTTCATACGTTTCGAAAATTCCTTAAGCGCTTTTTCGAAATCTCGTTCGATCTCTTCCCAGGAAAGATCAATGGTAACCTCACGGGCGTAAGCATTGATCTCTTTTAGTTGAATATCCAAAATTTTACCTCGAAAAATTGAGCGGCAATTTAACTGTTATTTTTTAAACGGCAGATGCGTTTTACGGGATTTTAATTCGTTATTATTTGTAACCGTAATTGGTAATCATCATTATACCGCGATAGATGAAATACATGCCCGAAATCTGTATCACATGAAAAATATCATTGTGATTAAAGTGCTTATGAAACCCGAACTTGGTAATAGTAAACGATGCGCCACCAATCGTTACCATGAAACCAAGTAGAACCCACATTGCACCATGGTCTCCTTTCCACAGCCAACCATAAGTCATGACACCAATAATAAATAGCGCACTTGGAAGATAAAGTTTAACTGCATTCATGAGATCTGGATTAAAGTTAATCCAAATGGTAAATGCAAATATGATAACGACAATGAGCCATTTCACCCATTGCACTGTATCAAAAGGCAGAAAATAATAAAGTGTACCCAGGAGCATGGTTAATACAGTAAAACCCATACCCAGCATAGTGAGTTTCCAGATAAAATCGCGAATAATTTCGTGTTCAGGATAAATGGCATGATACAATGCGCCGGTAAAAGCGGTAAAGGCAACAATATAAAAATAATTTGCATAATGCCAGTGGACTTCCATTAATCTGACATTGAACCACATTTGGATTTCGCGAGCAAACCACAATCCAAAAATCATGATTAGTATATCGGTAAAAACAGTCATGGGCTCATAGATAGGAAAGCGTTGCATAGTTTAAGCTACATTATTTGGCATTTATAAAACAGGTTCAGGATGAAATTGAAAAAGGACTTTGTGAGAGCCAATCATGGAACTGTTCCAATTTTTCGCTGCGAACAAGACAACCCACTTTATCATCCTTTTTAATGCTGGAATTATGCCCTATAGGAATTAGAGTTGTATGATGAAGAAAAGTGAGCGGAAGAATTAATCCTTCTGTTTCTTTATCAAAAGCATTTTCGGCAGTTATTTCTTCTTTATTATCATATATCAATTCTTTGGTCTCAATCTGTTCCTTGCGTACCCATAAAGACCATTTCTCCAGATCAATTGCCCGCGCAAAAGGAATTATGGCACCAACCTCATCCACCATATCTGCGGTTACACCTTCATCATCACGCTTTATACTGATATAAGTGCGAGGAACTTTACCCACTTCTTTGGTGCGCCTGGCAAACAACATATTTACTTCTTCATTTTCAGATAAACCGATAGCGCCTTTACGCAGATCAACTTCTGCTCTTAATAAAATGTTCTCTTCCAATCCATTCCCGTAGATTATTTTTAATTCTTCTTTTTCGGCCATTCTACATAAACTTGGATTTTCATCAATTAAAATCACTTCTTCATTATTGGATTCCATCAATTTTGCTAATGCACGGGCCACTGCATTTGCACCAAGTATAATCCACCCCTGATCACTTTTACGTTTCAATCCTAAAAGATTTGCCACAAAACTGCCGGTAAGGCCTGCGGAGAGAACTGTGACTGCAATCAGAAGAAATACCATAGCCCTCAATTGTGCGCCGTCAATGCCATTTTTTTCAAGCTCGATAGCGAAGTAGGAAGCGACGGCAGCCGCAACAATCCCTCTTGGCGCTAGCCATGCTAATAGCATTTTTTGTTTGAACGATAGATCCGAATTCATTGTGCCAAACACAATATTCAATGGCCTGATAAAAAAGACCAGGGCAACTACAGTATATAGGCCTCCCTTCCCGAGCGCAAGCACATCCCCAACACGAACATCCGCTGCCAAAAGTACAAAGATCATTCCAATCAACATGACCGTCATCTGTTCTTTGAATTCCATCAGTTCCCGCCTGATAATAGTTTTTCGATTCCCCACCACCATGCCAGCAATGGTTACAGCCACGATGCCACTTTCATGGCTTAGGGCATTGGAAATTTGAAAAAGCGCAAATACCAGGGATAAGGTAAATACATTTTCTAATCCTTCCGGTACAAGATTTCGGATACCCAAAATCCATGCCATAACAAAACCACCAATGATGCCAATCAATCCACCTACAAACAGCCTTCCAAGAATAATAAATGGACTGGCAAAAAAAGTAAGGCCGGACGGACTGATTACAACCTCCAGGGCAACTACAGCAATAATTGCACCGATTGCGTCCAGCAATATGCCTTCTGCTTCCAATAGATTGGCGACAGAGGATTGCAGTTTAATCCGTCGCAGAAGAGGCGAAATAACGGTTGGCCCCGTCACAATAACCAGTAAGCCAAATAAAATAGAAGTATTCCAATTCCATCCTAAAAATAACTTGGCAGAAAAAGTACCGCCAATAGCTGTAATGATAGCACCGATTGAAATCAAATTGCGAATCGTACGACCAATTTTTTTCAACCGTTTAAAGCGCAGGTTCATTCCACCTTCAAACAGGATAACCGCTACAGCAAATCCAACTATGATTGGCAACGCTTCTCCTAGAGTATCGGGTCGAATAATATTGAGGCCATCCGGACCACTAAGAACACCGGCTGCTAATAATAATACGATCCCTGGTATTCGGATATGGCGTGCTAAGGATTGAGCAATCATGCCTATCGCCAATGCCAATGCAATAGTAAAGGCCGGATCGTTCAAATCAATTCCTTGAAGGTATAGTTAAAAGGCAATAGTGATTTCAAGTAGCTAATTCCTTTTTAGCACCACAATAAATACATTTGTCCCCTGCTTGAACATGGAAACCACAATCTGGACAATCCCATTCATCAATTTCAATATCAGCATAATAATCTTTTGAGTGATTGGTTCGAGCAATAAAAATGGCTACACCAATAAAAATGGTGATAATGAAAATTAAAAGATAAAGTGAACCTCCCATGTGTAAATATACACATGAACATTCTCTCAAGCATTAAATCTGGATCAAAAAAATGATGCCATTCAACATATGGACAATAATACACACTGGGCAAATTACCTGAAGCCTGATTAATCCATAAATTAGGTAAACGGCAATAAGCATGGTAAATATACCTAAGTAAAACGGTAAAACAGGTGTTACCCATCCCATGGGCACTCCGGCAAGGGTATAGGCATAACACAACATAAACACAGTACCCGTCAGGGCATTGGGCGTACCTAATATCCGGCCATATTTCGAATCGACAATAGAAGTGCATGTTGCTAAATCAACTTTACAAAAGTGCGGCATCCACCAATGCCGATAAGAAATAAAACCTTTGTAAACACTATAGAAATAAAAAGAAAGCGCCCCGCCGACTAAAGCCAACAGGGCGCTAATAAAATAAAGATTTGAGGTCAAGTTACTGTTTTAGACGATAAACCACGCCTTCTACTGTACTTAAAAACTTGTCTACCTGATTGTAGGTATGAAACATGTATTCCATCTCTTCATATGAATCTACCGGATAAGAGCTTGCATCATAATCCCGCAGAAAATTGGATTCCATTTTCACAATCATATCCCGCATTACCTGCTTTGGCAATTCTTTTTCACGAAGAAAATTAACCTGCAGATTAAGTTGGCCATCAGATGTCATATGGAAAATAGGCAGCATGCCAAAATCAGAATTGCAGCGAAACGTAAAGGTACCGTGGCCATCTCCTCTGCCCCAAGACATCTCACTGGCGTGCTCTTCAGAGAATTCTATGATTCGTTCACCAATTTTAGCAATCTCCCGTGAGCAATTACTCCGCAAAGCTTCTACAAATTCACCTTTGGTCCATTTAGACATTATTTATTCCTCGGATGTTAATAATGTGGAAAAAACGAAACGGAATTTAAGGCTTTTTTGTCCTACAGGTAAAGTTTTCGATTTCGAACCTTAAAATGTAAGATTGACTAAATCAAAACTAAATGTTAATCGTATCCGTTCTTTGATCCACTGCCAATTCTTGGCAGTCTTATTCTCAATTTCCCAACTTTGATAAAAGGGTATTATCAAGGGTCCAAATTTCAAACCTGCAGCGGTATAGGTTTGATCAAAATCAGCACCACCAGCCATATCAATAAATAAAGGGAAACTTGGATCAATATTAACTCCCCATGTCATCTCGGTTGATGATATTGGAATACCATCCTGTCGAACGACACCTCTAAGCGCAGGCCCACTTTTAACAAATTGGTTATTGATCACAGACATATTTGATCGTCCCGTGCGATCTAATATGTTAGTTGAAAAATTGGGATCAACACCCCCACTTATAAATGAACGAAAATGTATTGGGACATTATCGCTATTCAAAAAGGTTCCCGTCCAAATTCGAATATCTGTACCAAGTTTTGTTGAAAATTTAATTTTTAAATCGGCTTCAACCCAAGCTGACGTAAATCCATTCCCCAATTGAATACCCATATTAAATGATGATCGCTTTAACGTTCCCTCAAGTTGCCTGATCAGACTATAGTTAATTGAAGCGGTTGTGTGCTGTCCAATTGAATAAATAAGTGTGTCAAATGCACCAGATGCTAATTTTGTATAATTAATATCTGCTGAAATACTTTTCATTGATTCATCGTCACCATAACTGCCATCAAATTTTATTGCTCCTCCAGTATTCCCTTGATATTGCATACCACTAAAACTTAGTGATGAAGTTCTAAAAACATTATTAGAATTGAAGTTATTAATACGATAAAGCTTTATTACAGGTAGATTATTATTAAAATCCCACATCGGCTGAATAGATGTAGTGGATGTATATCCAGGAGCACCTCCTTTATACATCACAGCTCCTGGTGTCCATCCATTATAAAAATTATAGCTAAATAACCACGGTAAATAATTGATATCATGGTCGTAATACGTGGGCTGATCCCAAACAAAATGGAAATGAGTTTCTTTTCTCGTGGAATTGTTTGTGCGATTCACATCGGGCATATGTTCATCAGGGTCGATCATGGCATACCAAACATTTGCTGGGGGATCGACCGTCGTTCTCCATTCAAATCCTTCGAGCCAGCGTCGCTCAAGTATCTTATGGTTATCTCCAAAAAAAACAACCTCAACTGGTACTTTGAGTTCACCTTCATTTGAAATGATATAACGGCCATCTTTTTTCTGGATAGAAAAATCCACATAGTCAGTCGTTTTTAAAACACCATCAAAATACCAGATCAAGTCTTTATTTGTGTGTTTTTCAAAAACGGTCTGAACATCTTCCGGGTAAGGATGCTTAAACTTCCAAGTCTCGTAATAGTCCTGCATAATCTCATCCATTTTTTCTTCACCCAAATAATGCTGTAAAAAGCGTGTAAAAACAGCTGTTTTATTATAATTCAGTCCATAATTCCCGCCCTTATATTCATCAGCCTTAAGATTCAACGGTTGGGCTTTTGGGCTCTTAGCTGATGTAGAATATGAAATATACTCATACCAACTAAATGTTAAATTTTTTGCAATGCCTAATTTTTCCTGTATAAATGGTATAATAACAAAACGTTCATTTTGATCTTTATATTTATCCTGCCAATATCGAATACATGTATATTCATTTAATCCCTCATCCATCCAAGTATGATACCTTTCATTACTTCCCAGGATGCCATAAAACCAGTTGTGACCTACTTCATGCATGATGACCATTTCAAGCATCTGCTTACTGGGCATAGAAGCAATAACAGTAATATTTGGATATTCCATGCCACCTCCAGCGGAGAGATCGCCATCAACGGCTGTAATATGATTATATGGATAATCTCCGTAATAACGGCTGTACCAATAACCTGAATCATGCAAATATTCGATTGAATTCTCCCATGTAGCTGCATTTTTTGGGAGATAAAAAGACCATAGCGTCACATTACGAGTTGAATCGTCTAAAGATAAATTTCCTTTTTGTACAAGCCATTTTTCATCTGCAAACCAAGCAAAATCATGAACACCATTCTGGCGAAAATGTAGTGTTTTCTTTTCCGACCTTGTTGAATCATAATCCTTTTCTTCTCTCTTACCTTTCTTTTGAGATTTAGCCCAATTTTTAAAATCTTTTTCCGGCATATTCTGAATTGAATCTGCAATTATTGTTAATGAATCCAACCATGCATATTCTTCTTCCCCATCAACTAAATCACCTGTTGCCATGATACGGTAATTTTTTGAAAGTGTAATTTTCACATTGAAAGATCCAAATTCAGAGTAAAACTCTCCTTGGTTCAGATATGGCATAGGATGCCATCCTTTATGATCATAAACTGCAGGTTTCGGATACCACTGGGTGATCTCATAATGCCTCCCTGTATGCCCTAAACGGGAGAATACTAAGGGGATCTTCACAAAAAATGGCGTTTCTATTGTCACTGAACTTCCTGGATATAGAGGATCGTTCAGGTGTACTTTGATCACGTCAATCCAATCTGGGTGATTTTCCCAAACGACTTTTTGACCATCCACAGAAAAATCAAGACTGTCAATAAATCCCCGCTCGGATGAATCTGATTTAGCAAACCTGGAGTTTTCCCCGGCCTGCTTAGCATAGGCTGTAGAATCATCCTTATAGGCATTGGGCCAGATATGGAACCAGATAAAATCAAGCGTATCCGGTGAGTTATTACTATAAATCAATTTTTCAAAAGCCGTCAGAGTATGATTGGTATCATTCAGGGTAACTTCAATGTTATAATCCACATTCTGCTGAAAATATTCAGCTTCTTGTGCAGAAATGACTGAAAATATGAAAATAAAAAAAAGACCCAGTAGCATAAAAAATCCCTTGTTAATTGAATCGGAAATTAATCGATTAGAAGAATAATGAGACAAACAAAAGGCTTTAGTTTTTCAGCTGTTTGATTTCAGGCTTTACCTGGCTGAGTAATGCAGGCAAAAAGGTTAAATCTCCAATTAGGGCAGAGAGAATAGTAATTGAAGATAGAATACCAAACTGGATAGAAAAAGTAAACTCAGAAAGTGTCAGTACCATAAATCCAGATACCAAAATAGCCGTTGTAGACATCATTGCAACGCCCGTGCTCATCATTGTGGCATCATTGGCTTTTTGGTAATGCCGATCAGACAATTCCATCCGATATCGGGTTAAATAGTGAAGGGTATCATCTACTGCAATACCAAAGGCAATCGCGAAGGTCATGGCTGTGCTGGGACGCAGAGAAACCTGAAAAAACCCCATCACGGCAGCCATCATCATCATAGGTATAATATTTGGCACAACGGAAATCAGTGCCATTTTCACCGATCGGAATAATATTACCATCAATAGGGTAACGACAATAAAAGCGATAAAAAAACTACCAGCCAGATTACGGACTAGGTAGTTATTTGTGCGCAAAGCTATGAATGCCGTTCCGGTTACTTCGGCTTTCACTCCACTGGGAGCATTAGCCATAATAAAATTATTAATCTCTTCCTCTATCTCAGCACTTCGCCGTGAATCAATATCTTTTATCTGTGCCGCAATGCGAAGTTTAGTATAGTCTAGATTAAAAAAGGTCTCAAATTCACTTTCATACAGCAGCATATATTGAGATATTAAATTCCTTGAATTGGGGACATGATAAAATGCTGGGTCACCATCGTTCATTGCCTGATGTATTTCTTTGATGTACTGGGTTACAGACATCACTTTGCCTATTTCCGGAATGGCGCTCATAAAAGCGCCAACCCGATCCAAGAACTGCATTACTTCTACATCTTGAATATCTTCGTAAGGGCCATCATTCATAATTTCTAAAATAATCTCTACAGGAAGAATAGCTCCCATTCGGTTCTCAGCTACCTTCATATCATCTAGCAGTTTGTTCCCAGGTCTCAAATCCTCCAAAAGTTTTGAGTGCGGATTTATTTTTACTGCCCCCCAAGTACCAATGCAGGCAATAAAACACCATGAAATAATAATATGTTTTGGATAGGCACGAACCAACGTTGATATTTTCTGAACAACTTTTACTCGCACTCCAACATTGTAAATAACCAATTTGTCATCTGCTGTCTGTTTCATTAACATAAACATGGATGGCAGGAAAAGAATAGAAATGATGAAAGCAAAGAATACACCAATAGCTGTAAAAATACCGAATTCACTGACAATTTTAATGTTCACAAATGATAATGCGCCAAATCCAACTGCTGTCGTGACGCTTGTGAGCATTAATGCTGTCCCAATTTTTTTTATCGTCTGAAACAAAGCTTCCCGCCTGTGGCCAAATTCATGTAAAGCCTGAAAGTATTTCACCATAAAATGGACTGAGTCACTTACACTGATAATCATGAGCAATGTAGGGATCATATAGGAAATGATATTGATATCGATACCCATTTTTGCCATAAGCCCAACTGTCCATATGATTGTTAGACCAATCACAATCAAAGGTAGTAAAACACCTGCAAAAGATCGGAATAATAACGCAAGCAAAATGGAGATCACTAATGCGACGGGAAAAAGAAAACGAATATTGTCTTGGATCATATATTGTACGTATCGCGTACGGATTACGGGCAAACCGGCCTGGTGCCATTTCCAATCCACAATCATCTGAAACTGGTCAATCTCAGATAATATCCGCTTTCGGCCATCATAATCATTGTAGTCTCTATCAATTTCAATCATAATCGATGCCATTTTTCCATCTGCTGAAATGATGTAATTGCGTACCAATTCGGACTGCATAATGGTTTTTTTGGCCATCAATAAAGAATCGGTATCATACGGTATTCTTTCATACACCGACTGGAGTAAATAATCTCCTCCTTCAGTAAATAATTCTAGGTTGGTAAGACTGGTAACTGACTCCACACCATCAATAGTTTCTAATGACTCAATTAGCTGACGGTTCTTATCCAGATTTTCTTTTGAGAAAGGATTATTTGATTCATAAATCAAAAATAAGATATTGTCTACACCAGAAAATTCATCCCTAAATTGTAAAAATCGTTCAACCCTTGGATCATCTTGGGTGAACAACTGTTCTATTGAAAATTCTAAGCGGAGATCTTTAAGAAAACTCCCAAAAATGACCGTGACCAGCGCAAGGGTAAAAAGCGTAAGCCGGGGATGATCTAGTAATTTATAAATCGCCTTTTGAATGGTTTTTTTCATCAGGAAATTTTAGTTTGAAAAAAGATGAGTAAACTTATAGTTAAGATGAAAGTTAAGGAAGATAGTAAATCTTCTGATAAGGAGCTTGTAACAATTCTGAATATTGATAATTATCCAGAATTGTTACATAAAGAAACTTTAGTCTAATTCTATCATTAGCTTCAATCAAGTTAGATCAAAACGATCAAGATTCATTACCTTGTTCCAAGCGTCTACAAAATCACTCACAAATTTTTGTTGTGAGTCTTCACATGCATAAACTTCTGCTAAGGCTCGTAGCTGAGAATTAGAACCAAATGCAAGGTCAACTCGTGTAGCAGTTCTTACCTTTTCACCTGTAGAACGATCAGTTGCTTCATAGGAATTGCTACCAGTTGGCTTCCATTCTACTCTCATATCAAGTAGGTTGACAAAGAAGTCGTTGGTTAACTTGCCGGGTATATCAGTAAATACACCATAACTATCTGCACTAACGCCTAATGCCCGCATACCACCAACAAGTATTGTCATCTCAGGTGCTGTAAGTCCAAGAAGTTGAGCTTTATCAAGCAGCATTTGCTCTGGAGTAACTTTAAGCTCTTTATTATGGTAGTTTCTGAAACCATCAGAAAAAGGTTCTAAAACTGCAAATGATTCCACATCGGTTTGCTCTTGCTCAGCATCTCCACGACCAGGAGTAAATGGGACACTCGCGCCTGATGCTTGTTCAATGCCAACATTACCAGCAAGCACAATAACATCTGCTACTGACGCACCGATATCTGCAGCAATACCTTCAAGCACGCCTAATACACGAGCAAGTTGTTCTGGTTTATTTGCTTCCCAATCTTTTTGTGGGGCAAGACGAATACGAGCACCATTGGCACCGCCACGTATATCAGAACCACGGAATGTTGAAGCGCTTGCCCAAGCAGTTTCTACCATTTCTTGAACAGTTAATCCACTTTCTGTGATCCGTGCTTTAACAGCATCTACATCATAGTCAGTGTTGCCTGATGGAACAGTATCTTGCCAAATAAGGTCCTCTTCAGGCACTTCCGGACCCATATAACGTGTGCGAGGGCCCATATCACGATGGAGCAGTTTAAACCACGCACGAGCAAATGCATCTGCAAACTGATCTGGATTTTCATGAAATCGTTTTGAAATCTCCCTATATATTGGATCTTCACGCATTGCCATATCCGCTGTTGTCATCATAGTAGGTACACGGACTGAAGCATCTTCTGCGTCTGGTGCGAGATCTTCTTCTTTAGGATTTACAGCATGCCATTGGTGTGCGCCTGCTGGGCTTTTAACAAGTTCCCATTCGTATCCAAAAAGTAAATCAAAATAGCCATTATCCCATTGAGTGGGATTAGCGGTCCAAGCACCTTCTATGCCACTTGTAATACTGTCACGTCCTTGACCTGAACCGTGCGCATTTTTCCAACCTAGTCCCATTTGTTCAATTGGAGCACCTTCTGGTTCAACACCAACAAGATCTTCCGAACCTGCACCGTGTGCTTTACCAAAGGTGTGTCCGCCTGCAGTAAGAGCAACAGTTTCTTCATCGTTCATAGCCATACGACTAAATGTTTCGCGAATATCTTTTGCACTTGCAAGTGGATCTGGATTTCCATCTGGACCCTGTGGGTTAACATAGATCAAACCCATCTGCACTGCACCAAGTGGCTGATCAAGGTCACGTTCACCTTTATAACGATTATTGCCAAGCCATTCGTTTTCTTTTCCCCAAAAGATATCTTCTTCAGGAGCCCAAATATCTGGACGTCCACCACCAAAGCCAAAAGTTTTACCACCCATTGACTCAATGGCAACATTGCCAGTCAGTATTAACAAGTCAGCCCAGCTAATCTTATTACCATACTTTTGTTTAATAGGCCAAAGAAGTCGACGTGCTTTATCCAAGTTCCCATTGTCTGGCCAACTGTTAAGTGGAGCAAAGCGCTGATTTCCAGTACCACCACCACCTCGACCATCGGCAGTCCTATAGGTACCTGCGACGTGCCAAGTCATCCGAATAAACAAAGGACCATAATGTCCATAGTCAGCAGGCCACCAAGCCTGTGAGTCTGTCATAAGATCGTTTAAATCTTTCTTTAAAGCGTCATAGTCAAGTTTTTTAAACTCTTCTCGATAATCAAAATCTTTATCCATAGGGTTAGATTTGTTATCATGCTGATGAAGAATACTTAAATTTAACTGATCTGGCCACCATTGGTTGTTTGACATTGAACCAAGTGAGTGTTGGCTATTTGACCCGTGTGAAACAGGGCATTTTCCATTTTCTTCCATAATAATTCCTTTTTTAAGCGTGTTTTGAGCATGTGCCGATAACAGTCATCTCCACATTATCGACATCGAATTTAAACTTACGTTTTACTTTAGAAGTGAATTCTTCTTGAACCAAATGAACATCTACAAGATCTCCACATTCTTTACATTTCAAATGGTCATGAGATTCGGTATTCCAATCGTACCGCGCAATATTGCCATCATAAATGGTGTTCATCTCACCTTCTTCTTCTAAGCGCTTTAAATTTCTATAAATTGTTCCCAGGCTAATATTTGGAATAATTTTTTTAGTCTGGTTATAAATCCAATCTGCTGTAGGATGGCAATTAGTATTTTGAACAATCTTTTTAATTGCCTCTCTTTGATGGCTATAACGCATAATTAAAATTATTTATAACCAATAATGATTCCTATTACTATCTATTTTTTACATTAAAAAATAAAAAATAGTGTAAATTAAACGGAAAGTTTTACATAAAATAAAAAGGAATAAATAAATAATGGTTGACTATACATGTGATAACTGTGGAATGGGTGTAACTGGCATGTCTTGCGCCAAGTGCAATGAAGCACTCGTCCATGATCATATTACCAAAGATGATGGTACTCAAGTAGCTGTTTCTAAATGTCCAGATGGACATGGACAGATCAAATCTCCAATGTGTTGTGGTAATGACATGGGATGCAGTGTGGAAAATTAAATATTAATGTAAATAACAATCCCAATTTTGGCACTAAATAATTGGGGTATTATAGGTATTTATTAAAGTAAAAAACCCTGTGGAAATCACAGGGTTTTTTTATTCTTTAAATCAATACTTCTTTTAGAAGCCCTGCACTTTTGCTGACTTCTTATAAAGCTGATAAACAATATGCCATCCGAGCGCCACAATCAACATCAACACAAGCCAATTGGTGGATTCAGTAACCCCGAATTTTCCGCCCGATAATACACCAGCTGCATGATGTTCATTAATCATGGTCCAGATCAGTGGTGCAGACATATAGGTATTATGTTTGGAGCGTAAACCAGCCAGCGCTACTAGAGAACCATCCGGTGCTTCTCCATTCTTAATGGCTGTAATGATCTGCTGTTGAGCTGGCCATATCCGGAACCAGACATTAAAGGCCATATTGGTACCGAACAATGTACCAAGATGTATGTTAAATGAGCGATAGCCAAAACCTGCCCATTCTTTCATTAAATAAACAACTACACCCACCAATACAAAGCTAATAATGGTAACAACGCGAACATTTGATGCCAATCCACTTTTATAAAGCGCATCATACAGAAAAACGCCAAGAAACGTAACCGCAATCATCACTAGCGCACTGGTACCAAATCCAGTGTCAGGATCATCAAAGGTAAGTCCACCATGATAAAAAACAACCAAAAGCAACACCACGCCGGTGACCCAGGTCCAAGCCGCACCCCAGCGAAAAAAGTAAAGTGTTCGGGGCATTAATTCAGGTACTACTTTTTTCTTTGTTTCGCTATCCATAGTGGCAGCTACATGTCCATTAATCCAGTTAAAGAAATACAGAAGACCAATCCACAGAACACCCGCTATTATGTGAAGCCACTTAAAAATAGGGTGAATGAGTTCCATTAATTCCTCCTTTTGATAAAATTATTTTGGTCGCGTCTCCGCTCAAGTTACACATAGGACTGTCGTCGATTCAAGCAGGACAAATTATTATGCTGTCGGATAAGGGAATAAATTCTCTAGCGATTTGACACGGCCATGTGAATCCTTATACATGACATGTTCCCGTTTAAATTGTGTATAATTATTCAATCCAGAAGCAGCTGCAAGAGAATTCAAACCATTTCGCATTGCAATAACATAGTTTAATACGCGCCACTGTTTTTCATCTACTACCAATGCTTTTTGATGATCTGGGTCCGTAGTAGCTACACCAACGGGACACTTATTGGTATGGCATTTTTGGGCACCAATACAACCAACGGATATCATCATACCTCTAGCAATATTAATCAGGTCAGCTCCCATACCAATGGCAATGGCTAGTTTATCAGGGCTGAATAATTTTCCACTTGCAAATACTTTGACTTGGTCTCGAACACCATATTCTCGAAGTGCATTGTCCATATATATTAATCCTGATTTAACTGGAAGTCCCACTGTATCTGCCATTTCCTGGTAGGTAGCACCAGATCCGCCTTCGCCGCCATCCACTGTAATGGCATCGGGTCCTCTACCAGTTTCAGCCATGGCATGACATAATTCATTCGCTGATTCTGGGCCACCCATAACTACTTTAATACCAATGGGCTTCCCTCCCAATTCGCGTAATTCATCAATAAAATCAAATAAGGAAGGTACATCATGAAACTGCAGGTGACGGTTGGGAGAATCCACATTTTTCCATGGCGTTACACCGCGGATTTCTGCAATCTCAGGATTGATTTTAATTCCTTCCACATGGCCACCGCGGATTTTTGCGCCCTGTGCTAATTTGATTTCGAACATCTTTATTTGCGGATTTTTGGCTTTCTCCTTGAATTTTTCAGGGCTGAATTCACCCTCCTTTGTACGAACACCAAATAACCCAGGGCCAATCTGCATCACTACATCTCCGCCACCCAGTGTATGGTATTTGGCTAAACCACCTTCACCAGTATTTACCCAAGATCCTGTTGCCTTTCCTAGGCCCAAACTAATTGCGCTAATGGCGTTTTCGCCCAAAGCACCAAAACTCATCGCCGACATCCCAACGGGACCATACACATGCCATGGCTCTTTACAATTTGGACCAATAACAATCGCATCCTTGAGAGTCAGCCTCCAGGGTTGAACTTCAACATCTTCCAAATTCTCCTTACGGGAGAATAAACCTTCAGTACCAATATATCTTTTCGTTTTTATCTTCGGTTCGCAGTCAACACGCATTTCTTCAGCCAGTTTAGGAAACATGTCATTTTTTAAATACCATCCTGGTTGATTGAAATCACGTTTGGAACCAAAAGCTATTAGTGTTTTTAAGTATTTTCCTGCCACAACGATATTAGCAAAATCGGTGCGACTGAAGGGCCTTCCTTCCGTATCGCCATCAAACATATATTGCCGCAGTTCCGGACCCATCATTTCAAATATATAGCGGATGCGACCGAGCAAAGGAAAGTTTCGCAAAACCGAGTGTTGGCTTTGGCTTTTATCTTTAAGGTAAAAATAAAAAAATAAAACGGGTGGTACAGTTATTACGACGATGAAAACAGTTAAAAGGATATTGAGTGCTAAATTTTGAACCATAATCGAATCTCCTATATCAATACAAAAGAGGTAAAGAAATCATTGAACAATAAGGGTAGGACATTGGCAATGCTTGAGTACTTTCAATGGTTTGCTACCCTTAAAGAATTTTTTTAGAGGACTACGCGTGGATGAGCCCATTACTATGATGTGATCATCTCCTGCTGCTTGTGTAATAATTTCAGATGGTTCTCCCACCTGAAAACTATTTTGATATTCAATTCCGCTACGCCTTAATAATTTTGCCGCCCATTCAGCCGCATTGCGGTAATCATCACCGAAATGATCAGTTGTACTTACCGTCATGATGTCCACACCAATATTGAAAGCCTGGGCTATCCGAATACCATATTTAACCGCTTTCTTTGTACCAGGTGAATCATCAACCGCTAATAGAATACGGTAAGTTTGATCTGGATTAAACTCATTCACCACAAAAATGGAACTGTTAATATATTGCACCAGATCATGTGCCATGTTTCGTTTTTTACTTCCACCGATTATGGTTACATCATAACCATGATTTTTTACTTCGTCCCTTAATTCCGGTATAATCTCTCCATTACGGAGGATCAGGTTTACATCTTCGCAGACCGTACCTTTTAGGTAAACCTCCAAACGATTACCTCCCGTATTGACTAAGGTGTTTTTAGAAAAACCAGCTTCAATATCTGTTCGCTCAATAAATTCTTTTTCTGCCAGATATTCAAAGGCCCATTCTAATACATCCACACCAGGGCGATCAAAATCCCAGGATTCCATGCGTTCCTGCGCCATTCCCACCACTTTGGCACTGAATTCACCAATCTTTTTTCCAACATCCACAATCGTTGTGGAAGCGTTAAATGCGCGTGCAACCTGCATCCCGACACTTAAGGTTGATCCAGAATATTCTTGACTGCTAACTGCGATCAGTATTTTCATTTTAGTAATGGCCAGTAAAAGAATGAGACTAAAAACAGTAACACAATCGACATGAGAAACAGTTTCCAGCCTGCCTTCAAATAATCTTTGGAAGTAACAAGACCAGTAGAATGTATTATCATACATGTAGGTGAAGCCACTATTGTTAAATAGGCAAATGCTGATGCAATTGTAGTTGCAATACCTAAAATAACCGGATCGCCGCCCATATCCAGTATAATTGGACCCAATACAGCTACGGTTGCAGCATTACTTAATAAATTTGTAAGGATACCACTTAAAACCACTGAGAAAAACCAGCGTACAATACCTATATCTTGGAAAAGGATTTCTAAGAATCCGAGTGCTTTTTCTGCAACCCATAAAGCAGCACCTGTTTCTTTCATATGGATACCAAGGGAAATCGCCGCCCCAAATAACAAAATAACACCCCAGTTGGTATTATGAGCAATTTCTTTCCATTCAATCAAACCAAATGTAAGATATAGAAAAACACCTGTAAGCGCAACAATACCAAGGCCAATAAGCGGGCTTAGAAATACCCACCCTAAAAAGACCAAAAAGAAAACAATGATAGCCATCATCTGGTCTCCTGTAAGCTTCCCTGTCTTTGCGACGCTTACCTTGAGTTTCCGCACTGCCGAATCCATTATTTTCTGTTTAGGAGTAAATGTAAACCATAGAATTAACGTCGCCACTGGTATTTCGATCAGTAGCATAGGGTAAGCATATTTCATCCATTTTAAATAGGATATATCGCCTAGCCCAAATTCTGATAGGTAACCAATCATAATCACATTCCGTCCTCCGCCAGATGGAGTTCCTATAGAACCAATGGCACAGCCATAAGCGATCGAAAAAAGCAGCAGTGTTGACAATTGAGTTGCTTTGTCAGTTCTCAGACCAGCATTTCGAATAAGAGAAAGGGCAACGGGCAACATCATTGCCGCCACGGTATGCTCTCCGATAAAGGAAGCCAGAATTGCTGATACCGTAACAAAACCAAGGACGATTCTCCAAGTCTTATTCCCAGTGACATTTATGATCCCAAGCGCCAGCCTTTTGTCCAATCCCTGATGGACAATAGAAATGGCCAGCATCAGTGAACCCATTATAAAAAATACCGCGTCGCTCATGAAAGAGGATGCCACTCCGTCTGGGGTATCAACACCAAGTATCACTTCCATTATCAAAATTAGAATTGCCACAGCAGGAAGAGGAATCGATTCACTGATAATAAGGATCAAGGTCGTCAAAACAATGATCAATGTACGGTGTCCTTCGGAAGTTAGCCCTTCTGGGGAGGGCAAGTAGAAGAGTATAATACTAAGGAGAAAAGAAATGATGAGCCATTTTTTTCTGGTAATCCAGAATAGAGTATCAGAAACAAATCGGTGTGAAAGACTCAACATTTGAGTCAAGAATTTAGATCATAAAAATTATCAGTGAGTACACTCACTAGGCATTCGGGTACCATCTTCCATTATTGCCCATTTCCAGATGGGTATCCGCTTTTTAAGTTCCGAGATGAACCAAGACATGCCTTCAAGACCTTCTTTTCGGTGTTTAGTCCAAATGGCCACATGTAGACTGGTTTCTCCCACATTTACCTTACCAACACGGTGTCTGCAAAATAGATCATGCACCGGGTATTTCTGTACTGTCTCCTCCGCCAATTTTCTTAGTTCTGCTTCTGCCATTCCTTCGTACTGCTCATATTCTAGTGCTGTAATGTTTTCTCCGTGTTCTGTATCTCGAACTCGACCATTGAACACCAGTTCCGCCCCATTATCCTGATGTGAATTATCCGATGGAAATGGCGTTATCGGCCCATTAATTATTTCCACTTGAATCATCTATCCTCCCTGCACCGGGGGAATAAAAGCAACTTCATCTCCATCTTTGAGTTCTACTACATCTGGAATATATTTTTGGTTAACTGCTGTACGTAAGCTCACTCCATCTAATTTTCCACCTGCTCTATCCCTAATGATTTTTTCCAATATATCTGTTGTCGTACCCAATTCTAATTCTAATAATAATATATCAGTATCCAGAGCATACATAACTTGGGAAAAACACTTTACATTTACTGTTATCATAATACTATCGTTTGTGTTGAATGGCTCATGCCATCATAAATAAGTAGTTTTCCTACTAAGTTCGGTTTGACACCTACAATTAATTTCACGGCCTCTAATGCCTGAATATTTCCAATAATTCCAGGAAGCATTCCCAACACTCCAGCATCAGCGCACGCATCGCCACTGGAAGTCGGTTCTGGGAATAAATCAACATAACCCGGACTACCATTGGCATTTAAAACAGCAACTTGCCCTTCATAACGATATAGCCCGCCGTATACCATAGGAATCTCCAATTTTTTGGACAACCGGTCAATTAATTGCCGCGTTTGAATATTATCCGTTGCATCAATTATAATGGTTGCATCACTTACAAAATTCAATCCATTATTTTCATTTAAAAATTCTTCTATTGGTTCAACTATGGCCGATTCATTCAATTGCATTAACTTTTTCTTGGCTACTTGGACTTTTAGTCGACCAATATCCTCAACGCCATATAATGGCTGTCGATGCAGGTTTGATAATTCTACTTTATCACCATCAATAATTTTTAGTTTTCCGATTCCAGATGCAATGAGTGATTGGGAAACGGGGCATCCCAGCCCACCCATTCCCACCAAAGCCACAGTGGCATTAATTAGTTTTTTTTGTCCTTCTATTCCTATCTCCGGCAACACTGTTTGTCTTGCCCAGCGACTCATGTCCTGACTTTCATTTTGAAATAATTCCCATGCTTGCGCTCCACCTAACAGACTAAATGTGTTATTCAAATCCTTTTCTATGATAATCCCTTCCGTCACAATTCCGAACTGACAGATAAGCACTTTTTCATCTTGAGTTTTGGGAATAGCATCTGCAATTGCAACAACAGGATTTAAGCCTGCTAATTGGAATTCTTCCCTTTGCTCTTTTGTTCGAATATCGATGACAGTAAAAGTTTTTTCTTCATCAATCCATCTCTGCAGTTCATGAGGAGTGACAATCATAATAACGTTTTCCATGGCAGCATATTTACACGAATCTCTTCACCTGCTTCTAATACAGAATCTCCCATTTCAGAACCTAAAATACAATTGGCTTGCAGCGATGAAGAAAGCATATGAGAACCCATTTTGGCAGAAGGCTTGCATACTAATTTCCCATCTTCCATCCATGCTTTTCCAAATAAGAATCGGTATTTTATTTTTTCTCTTGGAAATTTTTCTGCCAGTGTACCAGTTAATGCTGTTGCCACTTGTTTACCCATCATGGATTCCAAAACGGGCCACACCCATTCCATAAACCCAATATACGATGATACCGGATTCCCGGGCAGCCCAAAGATCAATGTGGAATTGGCCGTTCCAAAAAAAAGAGGCTTCCCAGGTTTTTGGGCTACTTTCCAAAAATGCTCCTGAACGCCAAGTCCCTTGAACACATCCCGTACATAGTCAAAACGACCCATGGAGACTCCTCCTGATGAGATAACCATATCACAGGTGTCTAAAGCTGCGGATAAAAATGATCGGAGCGATTCCTTATCATCCTTGATTACTTCTCTCATAATAATTTTTGCACCAGCTTTTTCAGTCAATTCCGCAAAAACATATAGGTTTGAATTAAAAATCTGGCCCTGCCCTAATTTTTCCCCCGGCTCAACCAATTCATTACCAGTACCAAAAATAGCAACACGGGGTTTTTTCGATACCCTGGCTTTTCCATAACCAAAGGTGGCCAAGGCCCCAATTTCGCTGGGAGTGATACGTGTTCCTTTTGCGATTAGTATTTCATTCTTTTGTATTTCTTCTCCCTGCTTTCGGATATGTTTTCCTTCGTAAGCCTTTTGATATACTTGAACCGAACCGCCATAAGAAAAACCGCTCGTATACTCCACCATTACAATAGCATTAGCGCCTTTAGGAATTTCTGCTCCTGTCATACACTGGACACATTCACCTGGCTCTAGAGTAAGATCGCAGGGGGAGCCTGCAGAACTGACACCTGTCATCTTTAATGTTACAGGGTGAGAATCCGTAGCGCTTTCTGTATCTTGGCAACGAACTGCAAACCCATCCATGGCCGAATTATCAAACTGGGGCATCGGAAAAGGGGCTTTTATATCTTGCACCAAAATCCGATTATCACATTTATTCAAAGAAACGGCAGTTTCTTCCAAACGCGGTATATATTTTTGGATGATGGATTTTGCTTCCTGGACAGATATCATAAAATCTTCCTTATAAGAAAAATAATGGCGATGATTATTACACCGCTCATAACCTTTTGGAGTGTTCTGGCTTCAAATTTAAAGGATCCAAAATAAGAACCAGTAAAACCGCCAATGATTACTGCACCTGCAAGAGGGAGGATAAATTCAGAGTTAAAAGTACCGGTATGCGCCCTGGCAATAACTCCTGCCAAAGAATTCACCCAGATAAATAGGGCACCACTAGCAGCTGCTTCTTTTGCAGTGCCCAAACCGAACATAATTATTAATGGAACCAGGTATATTCCACCACCAATGCCTACTGCGCCAGCGATAAACCCTAAAATACTGCCAAGTCCAAAAATAAAAATCCATTTCTGTAATCCAGATAATTGGATTCTAAATTTCGAATTATCAAAAATATAAATACGGATAACTACCAGGATAAGAGTTGTCAACAGAAAAATATGGAAAATATCTTGCGGTAAATTCAATGTTCCTGCAAAAAATGCCATTGGGATAGATGTTATTAGAAAGGGGGCAATTAAACCGATTCGACCATGTCCACTGCGCCAAAAGTTAATCGAACCGATAAACGTCACGATTAGATTTAGGAATAGCGATGTAGTCGGAATGATTTGATAGCTGATACCAAAAATCGCAAGTAGTGCTGTATAAGATGAACCGCCGCCCAGGCCTACGCTGGAATAGATAAATGCTACAAATAAAAAAAGTACGGGAAGAATATATTCAATCAATGTTGTTCACCTTTCATCATATGAAAGGAATGAAAAATGGTTGGGATAAGTACACTGAGCCCATCTTGAGCTGCTCCAGGGCTACCGGGCAAACATATAACCAATGCAGAATTAACAACACCAGCAGCCAGCCTCGATAGTACAGCAGTGGCTATTTTACCTCTACCGTAAGCATGGAGCGCCTGCTCAATGCCTGGAAGTCTCGAATCAAATATTTTTTCTACAATCTGTATTGTCAAATCTCGAGGGCCCAGCCCTGTACCACCGGTGGTGATGATCAGTTCAACTCCCGAATCGATCCAAGTTTGAATTGATTTTTTCAGTTCGTCAGAACCATCCGGCAAAACCAGTTTATAATCAACTGTACACCCCGCCTTTTTAAATCCATTCTTTAATATTTCGCCGGATTTGTCTTCTCGCTTTCCAGAAAAGACACCATCACTCATGGTAATAATGCCAACCTTCGGTCGATATTCTACTCCATGGTCGGACTTACCACCCACTTTATCAACAAGTCTAATGTCACCAATAGTCATAGTTTTATCTACAGCCTTGCACATATCATAGATTGCTAATGCAGAAACAGAGACTGCACTGAGTGCTTCCATCTCTACGCCAGTGGCCTCCTTAGTTTTGATAACAGATTTAATAAGGATATAATCCTTTTGAATATCAAAATCTAAATCCACGAAGCTTAAGTTCAATTGATGGCACATAGGAATCAGATCTGATGTTTTTTTTGCTGCTTGAATACCTGCAATTTTTGCTGTGGTTAATACGTTCCCTTTTGGTAGGGCATTATCCTTAATCGCTATAATCGTTTCTGAAAGCATTGTGATTTTTCCTGATGCTTTGGCCGTCCTAACAGTTGCAGTTTTATCTGTTACATCCACCATCCGAACATTCCCATCCTTATCTAAATGTGAAAATTCATTCATGTCATCCCCCAATCTGAGTCATGGATTCCCTGTGTTCCTGGCCTTGGGCCTGTGCTTCCCATCCATCCTTATATTTTTTCCACATGGATTTCCGGATCATTTGTTCAATAGATTCATTGGAGACTCCATCGCGCATGGCATCCCGTAAATTGGTTTCCTCCTGACCATAAAGACAATTTCGAAATTTCCCATCGGCTGTAATCCTGATCCGGTTGCATGCGCCACAAAGATTCCTGGAATATGCGGGTATCACTGCCACCTTCCCTTGATATCCCTTAATTCGAAAAATATAATGCTCTGTTTTTGATCCATCAACCTTTTCTAGTCCAGAAATTTGTTTATTCAAATCAGCTACAATGTGTTCTGCTCTATAAAATTTTCCCGTTTTCCATATCTGGTGCGAATCAAATGGCATGAGTTCAATAAATCGCACTGTCACATCATTATCCTTTGTTAATGCAGCAAATTCCATGAGTTCATCGTGATTAAAATCACGCATTGCAACTATATTAATTTTTACCGATGGAATATTTGACTTAATTGCTTTTTCAATTCCATCCATTACAATATCTAATCCCTTTCGGCGCGTTATTGTTTTAAATCTTTCGGCTTTCAGAGTATCCAAACTGATATTGATCCCAGTTAATCCAGCTTGTTCCAAATCATTTATATATTTACCAAGTAGAAGACCATTTGTAGTTAAGTGAACTGATTGTATTAAGGAAATCTGATTTGCAAATTTAACGAGTTGAGGCAAATCTTTTCGCAGCAGGGGCTCACCACCAGTGAACCGTATTTTGTAGACGCCCATCTGTGATATAATTGTGATGAGGCGAAATATTTCTTCCGTCGTAAGCAATTTATCTTTACTACGGAAAGGAACACCTTCTTCCGGCATACAGTATATACAGCGCAGATTACAATATTCATTGACAGCAAGTCGAAGGTAATTGAATGTGCGACCGAACTGATCAGTTATTGGCGGAATCGCAGATGATGGACTGCGTTCCACAGGGGCGTGGATATGAGTTGTCTGTTCCATTCTCTTTCCAATTCATTCCCCCGCTAATTGCGGGGAAAATCGGGAGCAAATTCTGACGTTTCCAACAGAACCGTATCGGCCTCAAACCATATCTATTTTATAACAGATTTAGGTTAGTTGGCTAAGAGTAAGCTATTGGAATATATAAATAATTCTATAAATAAAACTGATTTGTTTGTGGAGCTAATGGCCTGGTCATCCAAAGTGGTCTTCTTAATCCCTCCGGGTGAGTTTCCCGGTTTTTGGCCCATTCGTTCCATTTTTTAAAATGTTCGAATGATTTGTTAGTATCCACAAATATATCCCCATAATTCTCACCAGGATCTGGCCTGGAAATGCTTACTTTTTGCAGCCAGCAATGCGCGCCGGAGATGGGATCAGGATTGGCTGCATGAGTAATATTCTGATGCACTCCGCCATCCCGCCACCAAATGCGGTTTGTATCAGGATCATCTGTTTTCCAAGGCTCTACGCCTTTCATAGTTTCCATCTTCCATTTCCCATCACTTATATTTTTTATAGTAACTGTATTAGTCATAAAACGATTCCCTTGGTCATTCTGGCGGCGCCAGCGACCAATATGGTGTGAGCAGGCCACCACGCCAGGCTTGATGGATTCCGTAACCCAAACCTTATCGATAAACCAGCCGATCTCAGTGGTGATTTTCAATAAATCTCCATTATTAACTCCCAATCGTTTCGCATCTTTGGTATGAATCCAGATGGGATTGCGATGTGCAATTTCCGTAAGCCATTTGGAATTTGCAGACCGCGAATGGATATGGGTTGGTAAACGAAAGTTAGGCAACAACACACACTCATTTTTGCTTTGGTCCATGTTGTCTATATGAACGTGACTTTTAATCCTGTATCCGGGGGTTACGTGCTCTGGATAACCGAAATCTGCCATAGTCTGGGAATAAATTTCCTGCCGTTTTGAAGGTGTGGGAAAACCGCCATAATTCTTACCATCCACTTGCACACCAATAACATTACCATCTTTTTCTATATGTCCATTCATTTTTACTTCAGCACTACTGATATCGAAATCAGTTAATTCTTTTTCATTATTATTATAAATATTTTCTTCTACCATGAAAGCACCATATTTACGCATGTATTCCAATGGTCTTAAACTTTCCTTAGCTGCTACTTCCTGTAAGCCTTTTGTATTGTCAAAAATGTACTGATAATACTCATCAATATTAATTTTTTCACCTTCCCGATAAGGACTTATAAAATGCTTTCGAATCCCTAAGTCTTCTTCTTTATCGATCCGCCAGGAAAGTTCTATCCAAAATTCATCCTCCTCCCATACTTCACCAGGGTTCACTTCATAGGTAAATTTCACATTCTGTCCATCACGGCGGGCTTTTTCCCGCAAAACTGGTTGACGAAAGGCAATCCAAACACCCGCTTGGGTTTCATAAGAATTGATGTCATGCCTTTCGGAGGCGTGTCCCATTGGCAATACGTAATCGGCAAAAAAAGCTGTTTCATTCCATGTGGGCGTCAAAGCTATATGACAACCGATCTTTTCCGAATCAGATAGCATCTCAATCCATGTAAAACCATCCGGGTAGGTCCATACCGGATTAAATACACGGGTGAAATACACATCTAAAGACCCGCGGTTATCCTTCAGTAAGTGGGGCAGAATTTCACTCATTTCATAATGGGACAGGGTGTATTCAGGGGGCCAGGTTAGTTCGTTCCACGCATCCGGTCCCGGAGGTGAATCAAAAAAGGTAGGGTGAAATTTATTCCAGGCACTGGGGGATGTGCCGCCTTCCGTACCTACTGAACCGGTGAGAACATTCAGTAAATGCAGTGTCCGAGCTACCTGCCATCCGCCGAGATTTCCGATGGATGCCCCGCGCCACACATGGGTTGATAATTTACTCCCAGCCTTTCCAACTAATCGTGCAACACGCACAATTTGCTCAGGATCAATTTGGGCTTCTTTTGCCGCAAATTCTGGTGTGTATTCTGACCACTCTTCACTCAAGCGTTTAATGAATTGGTCAAACGCTATAGGATCTTCCGGATGAAGATTTCTGAGATATTCGTCCCAGTTAACCCAGTTTTCCATATAATGGCGATCGTATAGCTTTTCATCCAAAATAATCTTGGCCATAGCCATGAAAACCGCAGATTCGCTGCCGGGATAGGTGGGCATCCATTCATCTGCCATTGACGCGGTATTGGATAGGCGCGGATCAATAACAATCAGCTTGGCGCCTTTCATCATTCCTTCCATAATCCGTTGGGCATGTGGATTGAAATAGTGGCCTGTTTCCAAGTGGGATGACGCCAATAAGATTACCTCCGCATGGGTATGATCGGGGCTGGGTCGATCGTATTTATGCCACATGGCATATCCTGTACGGGCACCGGCAGAACAAATGTTTGTATGGGAATTGTGCCCATCCACCCCCCAAGCCTTTAGGACCCGTTCCGTATAGCCTTCATGACCGGGACGCCCTACATGATACATCACACCATCCTTTCGTTTGCGGATGGATGCGGCAATCTTTTCAGAAATTTCATCCAATGCCTGGTCCCAAGTGATGCGTTCCCATTCACCAGATCCTCGCTTCCCCTTGCGCTTGAGCGGATAAAGAATGCGTTCGGTATCATTGATTTGATTAATGGTAGCTGGGCCTTTAGCGCAATTTCTCCCTCGGCTCCCAGGATGATGGGGATTCCCTTCAAATTTCCGTACTTTATTAGAATCTTTATCAATATATGCTAAAAGACCACAAGCAGATTCACAATTAAAGCAAGTAGTGGGAACAATGGAATAATGCCGTTCTTTTTTCTCCGGCCAGGCCTGCGGATCCAACTCCATAAAATTATCCCATTCGTTGGGCTCCGGGTATTTATATAACTCCCTAGGGCCTTCAATGACAAATTCTTCCGACCAATCAGGTCGATCAGAAATTTTGGGAATTAGTCCAATGGATTCCGAAAATGTTTCAATCCAACTGCGCTTTATCATGTTAACTCAACGGTATCATTTGTGGTACACGTATGCGCACAAATTCTGTTAAAAATATCCCGATTAATATCAACCCACCAGCAATTAGAGTCGTGCTTCCTGACATGGTATTCAAAATGATGATTGGGATAACACTACCAAGCGCAATACCAGCCCAGAAATACTTGGAATAATATCCTTTTGTCATAAGATGAATTGCTTTTTTTGTATCTGGTGTATCATGTGGCATAAAAATTTCTTTCGCGATAAAAACCATATTTAATACGATGCCCCATAAAAGTATATGGGCCATACTCTCCCTTGTTTCCGGTGCAATGACCATCATGGCGACTGAACCTGCCATTAATGCATGAACTAACATATGAAGGGCAGATTGAATAGGTATCTGCCAGAGATCTCGTGCTCGAGCCTGGTTAAATAAGAATGCTGTATAAACAGCGCCCATCACTGCAAACACTGCACCGGGCCACCAAAGCCATTCTAATCCAAGACGAAAATATTTATCCAATAATTTCAAAGTGACAAAACCCCCAAATCCTGTAATAATATATGCACCGCGTACCAACCAAGACTTCCATTGGGGACGCAATAGCACATAAAGAAAACGGTCAGGCCTATCCAAATCTTTTACCAACAACGCACCGGTGAGGCCCATAAATACAAGTGTTATAATCAACCCCGTTAATTCTGATGATTCATCAATTACACCATTGAAAAAATGCCAAATAGCCATCATCAAAAATGTCCCAGTGGCAATGGCTTTGGTCCAAACATAGGCTGGCACTTCCCAGCCCCATAGCACTCCTTTACTTGGGGTATCATAAACGCGGCGGGTTTCCTTCGTGTCAATATCCTGTTGAATCTCTTTAGCCACATTATCAATGGCACGCTGATCAATCGGCTTACCTGTTTTGGCTGAATATTCCATGGCCAGTTGCACCAACAGATTCTCATTATCCGCTTCAGATGCACGCTGGTCAGCATATTTGGCAAAATGCCCTACACCTACCGATTGTTCAGACCATAAATAATTCGCATCCTGTTTTGTGGCATTGGGATCGAGCATTTCAGGCGAACCATTTACATAATATAAATTGGGTTTAGTACCTTTTTCAGGTTTACGGGTTATTGTTTCTTCCTCTGATACCAAATGGGAAATTTTAGAATTGGTGTCATCCAAATCACCAGATATAATTGCTTCCACTGGGCAGACTATGACACAGGCTGGTTCATAACCACCATCAATTTTGTGGGCACAATAATTACACTTGGCTGCCGTGTGTGTGTCAGGATCAATATATAATGCATCATATGGACATGCTTGCATACAGGATTTACAGCCAATACATCGATCATTATCAAAGTCTACGATACCATCTGAGCGGGTATATAAAGCAGTGGTAGGACAAATTTCTACGCAGGGTGCGTCCGCACAATGGTTACAACGATGCACTGAGAACTCTCGACTGTTATTTGGAAACGAACCTTTTTCAATATATTTCACATGGGTGCGGTTTACACCAATTGGGATATCATGTTCGCTTTTACATGCAACGGTGCAGGCATGGCATCCAATACACATTCTATTATCAATGACAAAACCGTAATTCATTTATCTTTTTTCAAAAAAATTTTGCTGATGATTATATTTCTTAAATTGAGAACCATATCTTCTTATTCAAAGCAATCCTTATATTTACGAAGGACAATATTAATTAAATCTTGATATGAATCATTCTAGAAAAATTCCCATTTCAGCATTCATTCTAATTGGTGGAAAAAGTGAACGATTTGGATCTGAAAAATGGCGTGCGAATATCAATGGTAAATCAGTTTTGGATCGAATTTGGGAAGCATGCATGCATTTCGAAGAGCGAATAGTCATCGGGAAAGAAAAACCAAAAAATTTTATAAAGCCATTCATTTGTGATCAACTTGAAATTCAAGCACCAATCAATGGTTTATATACAGCAATGCAACATACGGAGCACGACTGGATTCAACTGGTTTCTTGTGACCTACCATTAATTGAGGCAGATGTATTTCAGATATTGTGGAATACAAAAACCCTAGAGTCCGATGCAGTGATACCTTTGACCAATAATCAGCATCAAGTTACCTGCGCACTATATCATAGACGTATATTAAATTATCTTAAATCAGCAATTGATAAAAATGATTTCAGTTTATTATCGCTAATAAAAAATTTACAAATAACCAAAATCAATTTTAATTCTGATAAACGATTTTGGAATATGAATACGAAAAAAAATCTTGTTGAAATATCAAACTATTTAGCCAATAAATTATAGTTTTATATTATAAATCCAGTTTATCAATCCGTCTCTGGTGCCGCCCTCCTGCAAAAGGCTCGGCCAGCCACAATTTAATTATAGTCAAAATTTCATCTTCATCCATAAAGCGGGCACCAAGGGATAAAACATTGGCATTATTGTGTTCCCTAGATAGTTTTACAATTTCATCGGGACCATTATAATAAACAGCAGCTCGAATTCCCTTCACCCGATTAGCCGCCATGGCTTCTCCCTGCCCGGATCCACCTAAAATTATTCCGCGGCTTTCCAGGTCATCCGCGACGGCATGGGCACAGGGGAAAATAAAATCAGGATAATCATCTAAAGCGTCATATTCATGGGCTCCATGATCCGTTACATTATAACCTTTGCTGATCAAATGTTCTTTAATGAAATTTTTTAGTTCTAATCCCGCATGATCTGTTGCGATATGTATTTTCATTGGATTATAAAAGTTCCTTTAAATGGTCTCGGATTTTTTCTTCAACTTGCTCAGCTGTGAAACCAAATTCTTGCGCCAGATTCATTCCGGGTGCTGATGCACCAAAATGATTAATGCCAATGGATAATCCATTGGGCCCAATATATTTCTCCCATCCATGTATGATCCCTGCTTCCATGGAAATTTTCATAGCTCCTCGATCCGGGATTAAAGATGTTTTGTATTCATCCGATTGCCTTTCAAAAATCTCCCAACATGGCATACTTACGATACGGATACGTTTATCATTCATGGATTTTGCCACATCGATAGCCAAAGATACCTCTGAACCAGTGGCTAAAAAAACGAGCTCAGGATTTTCACAATCCATTACTGAATAAGCCCCTTTGGAAACTCCATCCACAATTGAATCCATTTCAAGTTCTAAAACTTGTACACCCTGCCTTGTAAGTAATAATGCATTTGGTGTTTCTTTCTGATCCATGGACAATCTAAAACACGCGGAAGTTTCCTTCGCATCTGCTGGTCTAAACACATTGAAATTTGGGATCGCCCTCAAGGACATGACATGCTCGATTGGTTGGTGGGTGGGACCATCCTCACCTACATAAAATGAATCATGAGTAAATTCATGAATCACACTGCAATGTTGAATCGCCGCTAAGCGCAAGGCCGGCCGTTCATAATCAGCAAATACGAGGAAAGTCCCACCAAAAGGGATTACGCCACCATGCAGTGCCATTCCGTTCAACGCTGCTGCCATGGGAAATTCTCTTACACCAAAAGCTAAATTACGTCCTGCGCGGTTTTCCCGGCTGAAATCACCGTATCTTTTGGCAAAATTTCCTGTATAATTCGAAGGCTCTAAATCTGCAGAGCCACCAATAATTGAGGGGACCTGTTCTGCAAATTTGTCCAAGGTAGCTCCAAATGCCTTACGAGTTGCCAGAGATGATCCAGGTTCAAATTCAGGGTAAGAAATCTCGGGTAATGTCCCATTAATTGCTATTTTCCACAAAGCTTCAAAATCAGCATTTTCTTTACCTGCTTTTGAAGCTTTTTCCCATTTGGAAACCAATTCTCTCAATTCCGCAAATCGAGATTGAAAATAGTCTACTACTACTTTGGGCAGATAAAATTTTTCTTCTGGTAGTCCAAGTTTTTCCTTGGTGGCATCGATTTCTTCTTGCGGTAAGGGTGCACCGTGTGTTTCATGGTCTCCCTCCATTGTAGCGCTACCTTGTGCCATGAGAGTAGTGCCGATAATCAGGCTTGGTCGATCTACCACCTGTGCTTTTTCAATTGCTTCACGTATTTGATCATGATTATGCCCATCAATTTCCTGGACATGCCAGCCAAATCCTTCAAATACCAACGCATAGTTGGTGGAATCGGAGCGATCTACCTTTCCTGAAATCTGGGCATTATTAGAATCATAATATACAATGAGACGAGAAAGACCCCAGTGACCAGCCATTGATCCTGCGCCTAGGGTGATGGGTTCCTGAAAATCGCCGTCACTTGCCAATACATAGGTATAATGACCTACAAGTGCATCAGCATTATCTACCAATTCTGAAAACTGACCACGAAGGATTGATTCAGCCGTGGCCATACCCACTGCCATCCCAAAACCTTGTCCCAGTGGTCCAGTGGTAGCTTCCACTCCAGGAATCTCAACTTCAGGATGGCCGGGTGTGCGACTGTGAAGTTGGCGGAAACTCTGTATATCCTTCATATCTAACCAGCCAATTTGAATCAGCATAGCATACAAAAGTGCAGATTCGTGTCCGGCAGATAAAACAAATCGGTCACGATTGAACCATTCAGGGTCATCTGGATTAAAATTTAAATATTCAGTAAAAAGTATATGAGCAAAGTCGGCTGAGGACATGGGGCCCCCGCTGTGGCCGGAGTTGGCTTTTCGCACCATATCCATTACCAGTCCTTTGGTAACTGCTAATGCGAACTGCTTTAGTTCTTCTTTACTCCATTCTGAAAAAAAATCAATATCCTCGTAGGTTCTCATTTCTATTTATCGCAATTGAAAATAATTATCTCAATATATCTAGTGAGTTCCTAGAAGATAAAAGTCTTTCATTGTCTGCACAGGATCGTCTGCACCAAATATGGCCGAGCCAGCCACCAATACATCGGCTCCAGCATTAATCACTTCCTCTGCATTATGCAGTTTAATACCTCCATCCACTTCAATTAATACGCGATCTTGTAAACACTTTTCAATCAATATTTGTTTGACTTTTTCAACTCGTTCTGTTGATTCATCAAGATACCCCTGACCACCGAACCCCGGATCAACGCTCATTACTAATACTAAATCAATCTGGTCATAATAAGGCTCAATCTCGGCTAAAGGTGTAGCTGGTTTAATTGAAATTCCAACTTTTGTTCCGGTTGCTTTGATGAGATCAATAACAGACTGAGGATCATCTGTTGCTTCAATATGGAAGGTAATTGAATCGGCACCTGCTCTGGCAAAAGGTCCCACCAGTTTCTCAGGCTCAATCACCATCATGTGTACATCCAAAAACTTTTTAGTATTCGGTCGCAGGGATTTCACTACAGGTGGACCAATGGTTAAATTAGGTACAAATTGGTTATCCATTACATCCACATGGATCCAATGGGCACCCCCTTCATTACATTGGGACAGGGCTAATTGCAGATTTGCAAAATCAGCGGATAATATCGATGGTGCTAACTTGAATTCCGAGGCCATTTGTGAGAGTAAAACTTACCTTTACCCTGTTGGATTTTCAACTGAGAATCTTACTAATCCGGATAGTGAAAAGTAATATCTTCTTCTAAATTTTCACTTAAGCTATTCCCAACGGGACAGGTGTGGGCCGTTCGCTCAAGTAGTTCCCGCTCTTTTTCAGAATAGGTTTGGGGGAAATATATATTAATGCGAATTGCATTTATATGCCTTGGATTCACTCCCATTTCTTTCACTACATCGGCTTTTGTACCGTTTATGTCAATACCATGATGCCTGGCTTTAATTCCCATAACGCTGATCATGCAACTGGCCAGCGATGTAGCCACCAAATCCGTGGGAGAGAATGCTTCACCTTTTCCTTCATTATCCTTAGGGGCATCTGTAAGAATTCGATCGCCTGATTGAAGATGGACTGCTTCTGTTCTAAGGTCGCCTAAATATTCAACTGTTGATATTTTACCCATGATTCGCCCTCAGATTTTATCTTCACTTTTTCAAACCAAATACAATACCCAAAAATACCTATAATTAATCCTGCTATAGAATCAGCAATAAAATGCTGCTTAGTTAAAAATGTGGCAAGAAATACCAGTACGATCCCAATCCAAAACAACCACTTTAGTCTAGGTATTTGTCTCGCAAAAATAAGCCCAATAAATGTACTTATTATGACATGAACAGATGGAAACGCATTTTGTTGTAACCAGGAAAATGTAACAAAGCCATATAGCGCTGACAAGGGGTTGGGTTGAATACTCATAAGAACCGGCGCACATGAAATTGGCCACATGATAAATATGCTATATGATCCAAGCAATAGAATCATTGCAATATTTACTAGAGACTTTAACATGTTTAAATCAGATATTATGAGCGGTAAGAATAAGCTTATATAATAAAAATAGTATGGAATAATCATCCACCAGATAAATGGAATAGCGCTATCAATATCAATAAAGAATTGAGGTGCTTGAATAGGACTCCGCAATAGTGGTATTAATAAATAACAGCATGAGAGGAGCCAAAATGGCAATAAAACCTTAAGTCGATTAATAAACTTCATTAGATGATGGTGTTGCCCCAATTAAACGAAAAACTGTCCTACGATAATTCAAAACTCTTTTTATCACATAACAAAATACAAAGTTATTAGGCGGTGCGGGAATTATCTTATTTAATTACCACAATTACCACAAATGAACGATAATGGATTACCACAAATGAACGATAATGGAATTCGTAGATATGTGATGTCAACTTCCATTACTTTTTTATGTGTAAGTTCTGGTTACTTTAACTCATACAGGGTGACGCAGCTTCTAAAACCCAAATATTAAGGATAATTATGAAAAAACTAACAATTATTTTATTGTGGATTTTTTCCCTCATTTCAGCTCAGGTCGGACCAGCAAAAGAACTCCATAGAAATCCACCCAGAGCATGGGCCCTAACGAATGCTACTGTCCATGCTTCACCAGGTAAAACAATTGTAAATGGAACCATAGTCATGCGCGATGGCATGATTACATCTGTTGGTTCTGATGTAAAAATCCCTAAGCAGGCAACCATCAGGGATATGGAAGGAAAACACATTTATGCTGGTTTCATTGAAAGTTGGCTAGATGTAAATACAATTAAAAAAGATACCTCGTTGCAAGCCCATTGGAATTCCAACATGCGCGCTTATCTAAAAGCAGCCGATTTATTTCATCCCAATGATAAAGAACTCAGAGATTTAAGAGCATTGGGTTTTACAACCGCCCATATCACTCCAAAGGGCGGTATCTTTCAAGGCCAATCCGCGCTGGTTCAATTAGGCGAAACACCAAAAGTATTATCAGAAAATATTGCACAGGTAATTGAATTCGCATCCAGTGGATGGGGAAGTAGGGAATACCCCACCTCACTATTGGGAGTTATTGCATTTATCCGACAGGGTTTTTATGATGCGACTTGGTATGAAAAAACAGGGAATATTTTAGCCAAATATCCTGATGGAAACGAACCAATTCAAAAAGACCGTTCCCTTGAAGCCCTATCAAGCGGAAAAGGGGAAAAACAACCTTTTGTTTTCCGCACCAATAATGAGCTTTACATCGACCGTTCAGAAAATATCGCTGATGAGTTCGACCTGAATTTTTGGATCAGAGGAAATGGCTATGAATATCGCCGTATTGATCAAATGCCAGCCTCATTTATGATCGTACCCTTGAATTTTCCTGGTAAACCGGAAGTAGCTGATCCCTATCAGGCCCTGCAATACACAACTGAACAATTAAAACACTGGGATATGGCACCTGATAATCTGGCAAAACTTGTTGCAGCTGGTTTTCAAGTTGCCCTTACGGGTTCTGATTTAAAAAATAAAAAAGATTTTCAAAAAAATCTTTCTCGCAGTATAAACCGAGGCCTTAATGAATCAGATGCCCTGGCTGCTCTGACCACTAATCCAGCTCGAGAATTTGGCCAATCAAAACGATTGGGTAAAGTTGCCCCCGGATATATCGCTAACCTGGTCATTACCGATGACAATTATTTTAGTGGTGAATCAACTGTAAATGCCGTTTGGATTGATGGAAATGAATATGAGATAGAACCGGATCCTTTTGTTTCTATTGCTGGAACCTGGTCATTAAAGGAAAGGAATAATGTTTGGTCTTTGGTTCTTAATAAATCTGCGAAAGAATTTAGCGGAGAAATAAAAACTGAAAATAAATCAATAAAACTAAATAATGTGAAAGTGGAGCAGGATCGTATTGGATTTTCACTAAAAGCTGATACCCTTTTACAAAAAGGCGTTACGCGGTTTCAGGGTACATTTTCAGAAAAAAAGGCTATGGGACAATCCTTTTATGCTGATGGAACAAGTGATAACTGGTCTGCGGTACTAGAGACTCAAAAAACCCCAAAGAAAAAGAAACAAAAAAAAGAAGATCCCAGTAATCTTGATTTAGTTTTTCCTGAAGGCGCCTATGGATTGGATGAGGATGTGCCCAATCCAAAAACAATTTTGATTAATGACGCAACGGTTTGGACATCCGGACCCAAAGGTATACTGAAGGAATATGATATTCTAATTCAAGATGGAAAAATAAAAAAGATCGCCAGAAATATCACCCTCCCCCGAGGGAATGCACTAGTGATTGATGGCACTGGAAAGCATGTAACGCCAGGTTTGATTGACGCTCATAGCCACATGGCGGGAGAAGCAATCAATGAAGGATTTCAGAATGTTACTGCTGAAGTTCGAATGCGGGATGTGATTGATCCCAATGATGTAGCTTTATATCGCGGTCTAGCCGGCGGACTGACTACGATTAACTTGCTGCATGGGTCCGCTAATCCTATCGGTGGACAGAATGTAGTGATGAAAATCCGCTGGGGAAGTTTTTCTGATGGTCTGATATTCAAAAAAGCCCCCCAAGGGATTAAATTCGCTTTGGGTGAAAATGTAAAACGAGAACGTCCATATGGCCGTTATCCAGAATCACGGATGGGTGTTGAACAGGTGATTCGTGACGCCTTTTCTTCAGCAAGTGATTATAAACAATCAATGGACACCTATAATAAAGATGTCAGACTTCAACGGTCTGCTATCCCTCCGCGTCGTGATTTAGAATTGGATGCCCTTGTTGAAATTATGGAGGGTGAACGCCTTGTTCATTCCCATTCTTACCGGCAAGATGAAATACTAATGCTCACTCGTATTGCAGAAGATTTCGGTTTTACTATTGGCACATTTCAACATGTGCTAGAAGGCTATAAAGTTGCAGAGCGATTAGCTGAACATGGTGCTGGTGCATCTACTTTTTCCGATTGGTGGGCCTATAAATATGAAGTGGTGGACGCCATTCCGTATAATGGAACGTTAATGACTAATGCTGGTGTTACTGTTTCTTTTAATTCAGATAGTGATGAACTGGCACGGCGCATGAATCTTGAAGCGGCCAAAGCGGTAAAATATGGCGGCCTTGATGAAGCAGAAGCACTAAAATTAGTTACTATCAATCCTGCCAAACAGTTGCGGATCGATAAACATGTAGGTTCACTGGAAATTGGTAAAGATGCGGATTTTGTTATCTGGTCCGGCCACCCCTTATCAACGTATTCCGTTTGTGAACAAACTTGGCTTGATGGAAAACAGTATTTTTCTCTAGAACAGGATCAATATTACCGTCAGCGGGATGCAAAATTAAGAAACTCCATAATACAAAAAATACTCGAGTCTCCTGAAGATGGAGAAAAGACTATGAGACCGATAGGACGGCGTGGAAATCGCTTCCATTCCTGTGACGCTTTAGAGTCTTATTTGATGGAAGGAGAAAAATAATGAAACAAATAATTACAGCAATTTTTCTATCAACTTTTTTGTTTGCTAATGATCAAATACCTGCGGCGGCGCAGAAACACCCTATTTTGTTGAAAAACGGGTTTATTCACACTGTTTCAAATGGTGTAATCAATGGTTCAATTTTATTTGATAAGGGGAAAATAACCCACATTGGTGAGTTTATTTCTCCTCCCGATGGTGCAGAGGTCATCGATCTTGACGGTAAGCATGTATATCCCGGTTTTATTGCCGCCGTTTCCCGTATGGGCTTGGTAGAAATCAGTGCCGTGGATGTTACCAATGATCATTCGGAAAGAGGTGATTTTAATCCAAATGTCAGAGCGAATGTGGCTTACAACCCCGATTCAGAGATTATACCAACCACACGTTCCAATGGAGTGCTTATTGCAAATATAGTGCCGGCCTCCGGCCTTGTATCCGGACAGGCCTCTATCATGATGATGGATGGATGGACTTGGGAGAATGCAACCTTTTCTCATCCCAGTGGATTGCATATCAATTGGCCACAAATGGGGACCAGATCAGGGGGGCGTCGTTTTAGTATGTCAGCGGAAAAACAAAATGAACGCCGCCAAAAGGCCTTGAAAACATTGGATGAGATAATGAAACAATCTCACGCTTATGCACGTTTGCGCCAAACCAAATCACGATCAGCAGAAGATTACCACATGGAAGACTTACGTTTGGAAAATATGATTCCCTATGTGCAAGGTAACCTGCCGATTTACATCCATGCCAATGAGGTACGGCAGATTAAAGCAGCTGTTCACTGGGCTAATCGCCATGATGTCAAAATTGTTTTGGTTGGTGGTAAAGATGCCTGGCGCACGACTGATTTACTCCAAAAATATAAGATTCCTGTTATTTATGAAGGTGTAACTGCCCTTCCATCAAGACGCTATGAAGATTATGATCAGGCATATAAAGGTGCTGCTCTACTCCATGAGGCTGGTATACAATTCTGTATCGCTAGTTCCAGTGGCGATGCCTCCAACGTAAGAAACCTGCCAAACCATGCTGCCATGGCAGCAGCATATGGACTGCCAAAAGATGAAGCATTGAGGTCGATAACCCTCTCGGCTGCTGAAATTTTAGGGATTGACTCACAAGTTGGGTCCCTAGAATCAGGTAAAGATGCAACATTATTTATTGCTAATGGCGATCCGCTAGAAATCAGAACTAATGTGCTTCAAGCATATATTCAGGGTCGGAAAATTGATATGGGTGATCGGCACAAAATGCTGTACCATAAATATCAGGAAAAATATCGACAGTTAGGTATTCTGAAAGAATAATATATCGATTATTTCGTCGTTGTTATAATTGCCGAATGTAACAGCATGATCGAAGAAATAAAAAATTGGGAAAAGTTCAAAATTCTTCAAATATAAAGAAGTATTGATAGCTATAAATCTATACCCATAATCATTCGGATCTTGAAAGGATTAACACCGTTGGATATATTGGTAATAGCTATTGAACTCCCGACCGCAACCCACAACCCATTCACTCCGTGCGAAATTACCGGACCAATAAACTGGTGCTGATCATTTCCAGAGAACTCTAACCCCAATGATAATAAGGGATAAATACGTCTACTGAAACCAGCGTTGTATCGCCACTCGGTTTTCCACGTACCCGATACGTTTTTTGTTTCGAATACGGGATTCAGGGCGATATTCCATGGTCCATAATCTCTAGCTAAAATCAATTTGCCTTCGTATACATGGCTAGTAAAATCCGTATTACTTTTGTACTCAAAGTATAGCAAGGGATCCATGATATAGCGGCCCTTTTCTCCGAGCCTGTAACGCATGCGTATTTTATATCCATCATAGTGTAAGGATTCGCCCTGAGGCTGACTGAAATTTTGGTAGATGCCTACATCAAATCGTTCATTCATTCCAATTTCTAATTCTAGGTTGTGTTTTATATCCACTGCATTCTGCGTATAGAAACGGTCATTTCCTTGGAATGTGAGATAATGTTCAAACTCTACTTCCCCAGGTTTCATTGTAAGGTATTCGTAGGTCCAAACGTATCTCCTGTCGTCTGCCCAAACAATTGTTAAGATTCCCAACATTATGGTTATGTATTTCATTTTTTTAATTGATTCCTAATAATAAAAAGTAGTTATTATATTGCTAATGAGACTTAGTCTCACTAGCAATATTAAAAAACTTTATATCCCACTGCAACAATTTTCTATATAATGAAAAATAATTCTTGTGTTATTAACCGCTAAAAACTAAAATAGACTGACCAGTCGGTTTAGTTAATGAATCAAACAAAGCAAGATTTACGCAAAGACCAAATTCTTGACGCTGCCCTCACCGTCTTAGTTCAGCATGGTTATGAAGGATCACGGATGGATGATGTGGTCAGCGAATCCCAACTCAGTAAAGGTGCAATTTATTGGTATTATAAATCCAAAAAGGCTATGTACCTGGACTTGGTCAATTTCTGGGTAATTCGTTATAGCGCTACAATCAATCATTTGGTAGAGAATGATCAATCTGCCCCTGATCAATTGAAAAGCCTGTTTAATTATTTCATTGATCAATATGAATCCGATCCTGATCCCTTCATCGCTCTTACTGAATTTTGGTCTATGGCACAAAAGGATAATGATTTTAGAGAAAAACTCCAAAAAGTTTACTCTCAATTTCTTGAGGTGCTTGAAAAAATTGTTGCCAAAGGTGTAAAAGATGGTGATTTTAAAAAACTAGATATTCGGATAACGGCTATGTCTATTATGCTGAATGTAGAATCTATTAATTGGTTTACCCTTTTTGATACACACGGGGTCAGCGCAAGGGATTATATTCAAACTATTAGTGATTTCATCCTAGCGGGGCTTTTAAAGAAAAATTGAGGAGATAGGTATGAGTGAAACAATGACACAGTTTATAACTGGTGGCCAATTCCTGGTTGAGCCAATCACGGAAGCAAAAGTGTACTCACGGGAAGATTTTACTGAAGAGCACCATGATATCTATAATATGGTTATGGAATTTGACCGAGACCGTATTTTGGCTCAAAAAGAGGAAATTGAAAAATATAATCCTGAGCTAATCAAATCACTAATTAAGGAAATGGGTGAGCTGGGACTTCTCGGCATTGATTTTCCCGAAGAATATGGTGGTTTAGATCTGGATAAAATCACAGTCGGAATCGTTACCGAAGCTCTTGTCCACTGTCCTTCTTTTGCGGTGGCTTGGGCCGTCCAGACTGGTATTGGCTCTCTGCCCATCATATGGTTCGGCACTAAAGAACAGAAAGAAATATATTTACCCAGAATTGTTTCAGGAGAAATCCTTTGCGCATATGGGCTAACCGAACCTTCGGGTGGTTCCGATCCCCTCGCTGGAAAAACCACCGCTGAATTATCAAAGGATGGGGAACACTATATATTAAATGGTGAAAAAACATTTATCACCAATGGCGGTTGGGCCGAAGTATATACCGTATTTGCTCAAGTGAATGGTGATCAATTCACTGCATTTTTAGTTGATCGTGATACAGAAGGATTTTCGATTGGAGCCGAAGAAAAAAAAATGGGGATGAAAGGTTCTTCCACTACTTCTCTGATCTTTCAAAACGCCAAGGTGCCTGTAAACAACTTGTTATATAAAGTCGGCAAAGGCGCAGCAGTTGCTTTTAATACTTTAAATATAGGACGCTTCAAATTAGGCGCATCCTGTTTAGGCGGTTCAAAACAGATCATCAATCGCACATCCCAATATGCCAAGGAAAGACGCGCCTTTGGCCAATCCATTTCAAACTTTGATGCTATTATCAAAAAAATAGCAGAAATGACCGTTCGCACTTTTGCCGCTGATAGCATGATTTATCGTACGATTGGACTTCTCCAGACAGAGATCGATCAATTGGATCAATCTAGCAAAGATTATTACTCCAAAATGGGTGAGGCTATGGAAAAATATGCCATAGAGACTTCCATGGTAAAAGTTTATGGCACCGAAACCAGCCATTATGTTATTGATGAAGGGCTCCAGATAATGGGTGGTTATGGATTTTTAGAAGAGTATTTTTTAGCAGGTGCTTACCGCGATGACCGCATCAACCCAATCTGGGAAGGGACAAACGAAATTAACCGGCAGATTATTAGCGGGTTTATGATGAAAAAAGCACTGATGGAAGAGTTGCCTATTCGGGAAGCTATCAGAGATATTTCAGATTTCATGTCTAATGGACAACTGAAGCTTAAGGATGATACTTTGGCTGAAGAATGCCATTCCATTGAAACGGCGAAAAGATTTGTACTCTATCTTTTTAATGAAGCATTATGCAAATACGGTCAAGATTTAAAACACGAACAACAGTTGACTGAAATCATTGCCGATATTTTCATGGATATATATACGGCAGAAAGTACGGTCGTTCGTGCGCGTAAAATCATGGCCAGTTCTTCTCCTGAACCCAATGTGGTTAATATCGCCAAAATATTCACAACAGAAATGTCCAATCGAATCATGAGCAACGTTCACACTGCCATAACTGCTATCCACGACGGGCCACCCTCCCCTTTGCTGGATCAAAAAATTTCTGAATTTGAAAATCGTATGCGATTGAAAACCAACGTAATTAGCTTAAAACGAAAAATAGCAAAACATGTTTATAATAATAACGGATATCCCTATTAGGAGTTTAAGATGAGTAATCAAGCAGTAATTATTGATGCAATCCGTTCGCCTATTGGTGTAAAAAATGGTGAAATGGTGGGCATTCGTCCGGATGATCTAGCCGCCCAGGTTGTAAAAGGATTAGTGGATCGAAATCCGACAGTCAAACCGGAACAGATAGAAGATTTAGTCATGGGATGTGCTTTCCCCGAAGGGCCCCAGGGCATGCTGATCGGTCGTTCTGTTAGTGTATTGGCCGGCTTACCCCAGTCCGTACCAGGAAAAGTCGTGAATCGATTTTGCGGTTCGTCCATGGATGCCTTACACCAGGTTAGCGCAGCAATTGAAAGTGGTGACATTGACGTGGCTATTGCAGCTGGTGTTGAAGACATGTTTTCCATTCCTCCCGGCGGCTTTGCTCCGGATTTCCACCCGGAATTGGCAGAACAAGAATATTATATAGGTATGGGTGAAACAGCAGAAAATCTAGCCAATGACGGCGATATATCCAGGCAAACCCAGGAAAAATTTTCCATTCATTCCCATGAAAAAGCGTTGGCTGCTTGGGAAGCAGGTAAATTTGATAATGAAGTTGTCCCAATTGATTATTATGGTGAAAAAACAATCAAAAAAGATGAAGGTCCACGCACACCTGATCCTGAAAAAATCAAAAGTTTAAATCCGGCTTTCGTGGAAGGTGGTTCGGTAACTGCAGCCACTAGCAGCCCTTTCTCACTGGGAGCGGCTGCATTGCTGGTCACCAGTCAATCATTTGCTGAAGAAAATGGGCTAACCATCCGAGCAACAATTGCAAGCAGAGCTGTGGCCGGTGTTGATTGGACACGCATGGGAATGGGACCTATCCCCGCAACGGAAAAAGCGCTGAAAAAAGCGGGTTTGACCATGGATGATATCGAAGTCATTGAATTGAATGAAGCATTTGCAGCTCAAGCACTTTACGTGATTCAAGAAGGTGGATGGGATGCCAGTAAAGTGAACCTTAACGGTGGTGCAGTTGCACTTGGGCACCCATTAGGATCATCAGGTGCACGGATTATAGGTACACTCATTAATGTGATGGAACAGCACGACTATCATACGGGCTTAGCCACCATGTGTATCGGATCCGGCCAAGGGATCGCTACTATTATTAAAAGACCATAAACTAATTAAGGAAATCATGAATCAATCCATTGATAAAGTCGCTGTATTGGGCGCCGGCGTAATGGGCGCACAAATTGCAGGACATTTTGCAAATGCCGGTATTCCTGGCCTTCTTTATGATATCAGCCAAGAATTGGCGCAAAAAGGTGTGGATGGTCTTACCAAAATGAAACCGGCACCACTGTACAAGCCAAAAAACGCTGATTTGGTAGAACCCTGCAATTATGATGAACATCTGAAAAAATTGAATGAAGTTGATCTAGTTATCGAAGCTGTGGCTGAACGCCTTGACATAAAACATATCGTATATAATAATATTGTCCCGCACTTGAAAGAATCTGTCATCATGACATCCAATACTTCTGGAATTCCTTTGTCTGATTTGATTTCTGTACTGCCAGCTCATCTGAAAAAAAGGTTTATGATCACTCATTTTTTCAATCCGCCTCGCTATATGCGTCTGTTGGAATTAATCAAGGGACCAGACACCGATGAAGCCGTTTATGAAATGATCGCCGAATTTGGTGAGGACATTCTTGGGAAAGGAATCGTACACGCAAAGGACACACCAAACTTTATCGGTAACCGTATCGGTGTTTTGGGTATGTCAGTCACTATGAATACGGCTATGAAAAACGGCCTAACAGTTGAAGAAGTGGATAAATTAACTGGTACGGTTATTGGTCGACCGAAAAGCGCTACATTCAGAACTGCAGACGTGGTAGGACTGGATACAATGATTAATGTGTCAAACACATCTTTCGAAAATCTGCCTGATGATGAAGAACGGGAAGAGTTTAAAATACCAACCTTCCTTCAAAAGCTTGTAGACGATGGAAATCTGGGTGCAAAAACCAAAGCAGGATTTTATAAAAAAACTGATGAAGGCATCCTTTCTGTTGATTTAAAAACTGGTGAATACGGTCCCCAAAAAAAAGTCCGTTTTGATGGATTCCGTTTGGCAAAAGACAGGCAGACTCCAAATGAAAAGTTAAAAGCCATGGCTTATAGTGATGACAAAGGCGGTAAATTTTTCTGGGAAATTTTATCCAGGACATTAATCTATTCTGCCAACCGCTTACCCGAAATCAGTGATGACATTATCAATATAGATAACGCCATGAGATGGGGTTATGGATGGGAATCTGGTCCTTTTGAAATTTGGGATGGAATTGGTGTACGGGAATCGGTTGAGCGGATGGAAAAAGAAGGTAGAAAAGCTCCTCAATGGGTAAATGATATGCTTGCATCGGGTCGGGAATCATTTTATGAAATCAAAGATGGAAACCGTACCTATTTTGATGTTTTATCTTCTACTGTAAAAACAGAAGAGCAGAGTGAAAAATCTATCAATTTAAACCTGCATAAAACCGGCGGGAATATAGTTAAAAAAGATTGGAGCGCCAGTCTGATTGACCTAGGAGATGGGGTTCTAAACGTGGAATTTCATTCTGTGCTCCAGCCTACACTGAATCCAATCGACGGCTCATTGGGACAGACCATTAGCGATGGGATGGATTTACTGGAAGCGGACAAATATCAGGCCCTAGTGATCGGCCATCAAGGAGCTAACTTTTGTGCAGGGGCTAACCTGGCGAATATGATCCAGGCTATAGAAGCCAGCGCCTGGGATCAAATGAACGACACCATAAAGCAACTCCAGGATTTGACCCAGCGGATACGTTTTTCTAAAGCACCTGTTGTAGCAGCCCCCCATCACCTCACTTTAGGTGGCGGATTTGAATTGATAGCACCAGCAGCACATCGCGTGGCAGCAGGTGAATTGTATATCGGTGCCGTAGAAGTGGGCGTAGGACTGATTCCTGGTGCCGGCGGAAACTTGCGCTTGATTTTGAACCTGATGGAAAACAGCGGCAAGGGCCGTATTAATGCCTTTCAGGTATCACAAAAAGCATTTGAGACAATCGGTTTTGCCAAGGTGGCCACCAGCGCCGATGAAGCAAAATTCCTGGGATACTTGTTAAAATCTGATACGGTAATTATAAATAATGACCACCGTATTCTGGCCGCCAAGCAAAAAGCTTTGGCTATGGTTAATGATGGCTATAAGCCACCCCAATACAGGGATGACTTAAAACTGCCTGGTACAGGTGGCCGCACGGCAATGGCCATGGCCTTAAAAGGCTTTAAGGCTCAGGGAAAAATTTCATCCTACGATGAATTGATTGCCAAAAAACTGGCCTTTGTTCTGACTGGAGGCGATAAAGCTGGATTAACTAAAACTGTAGATGAACAGTATCTCCTGGACATTGAACGTGAAGCATTTGTCTCCTTGGCGGGAGAATCTCTAACTCAGGATCGTATCCGCTATATGTTAACAAAAGGCAAACCACTGCGTAATTAATTCTTCAAAAATCTGTGTAATAATTATATTATTGCACTTGATTTATATATTAAAATTTGCATCTAGAAATGATGGCAAACCATTAATTCCACACGAAATTTTTAAGTAAAGTAAGAATTTGGCTGCACTTACTTATAATCCATTATTAAAAAAGATTTATAAAGTATGCATTGTAATTCTTACACTTTACATTTTTCTTTTAAGCATTAAACTATTAGGCCACTCCTTTAAACTTTTTGGGAAAGGGTTTGCCGAAACACTAATTCAAATGACCTCCAATCCCTTTGCTGGATTACTGATTGGAATAGTATCGACAAGCCTGATCCAAAGTTCTTCTACAACAACATCCATCGTTGTTGGTCTTGTTGCGGGTGGCGCCTTGAACTTGGCGAGTGCAGTCCCAATTATTATGGGAGCAAACATCGGTACAACCATTACAAACACACTTGTATCGTTTGGACATATAACCAATCGAATAGAATTTAAGCGTGCTTTTTCATCAAGCGTTGTTCACGATTTCTTCAATATACTAGCTGTGATAGTTTTATTTCCACTTGAGCTTTATTATAATGTAATTACACGCGTCGCCGTTCATATGGAAGGCTTATTCTCTAGTGCAGGTGGCTACAAGGTTTTTAATCCATTAAAAGCCATCATTGATCCTGTTATTGATGTTTTTGATAATCTTTTTTCTTACTTACCAAATTCTCACATTATGCTAATGGTCTTCTCGATTATTCTGATGTTTTTTGCTTTAACAAAACTCATCAAAACAATGCGCTCATTAGTTTTAACTCGACTTGAGATAATTATTAATGATTATTTATTTAAAAATGCTTTAACAGGTTTATTATTTGGGATTCTAATGACAATCATAGTCCAGAGCAGCTCTATTACAACTTCTATGATTATACCGCTCGCAGGTGCTGGCGTTGTTACCATTCGCCAACTTTTCCCTTATACTTTAGGGGCCAATATTGGTACGACCGTAACTGCCTTATTGGCTGCCATGACAACACAAAATGATATTGCCGTGACGGTAGCATTTTCACATTTGATTTTCAACATATTTGGTATAGTTCTTCTATATCCTTTTAAAGAGATTCCAATTCGATTGGCAGAATGGGTCGGTGAAATAGCCAGTGTATCATCCAAAAATTTGACCCTTTTCATCATTGTTTACATATTACTTCATTTCATCCCAGTTATATTCATAATTTTTTAATCATCAGGAAGGCTATGCTATGTGGAAAGAATTAACAAATATTTGGAGAGCAAACGACTTATCTAAGCAAGCATGGGATCAATCTTGTGAAATGCTTGAACTTTCAAAAGATATTTTTTCGCAGGCTATTATTTATCTGCGGGAAGCACAAAATATTGAAACGCTTAAAAAATTAAAAAAGAGGGATAAAGAAATCAACGAATTTCAACAGGAAGTTCGCCGAAAAGTACTCACCCATTATTCCGTACAGTCAGAAAAAGTCGATATAGCCAATGGACTAATATTAATCAACATGGTAGTGGATATTGAACGTATAGGTGATTATTGTAAGAATATCCTCGATCTAGCAATTAATCACCCCACCCAAATTATTTCAGAAGAAATTTCAGAAGACCTGACTGCAATTGAAAATGAAGTTCAATTGAGATTCGATAAAACACTTGAAGCTATTAATAAACAAGACACAAATATTGCCAAGGATATGAAGAAAGGCTATCATGAGCAATTGACAGGAAAATCTGATGAAATAGTGAACAGTGTATTAAGTGGTAAACTTGATTTTGGATCCCCTTCTAAAACAGCTGCTGTCACTTTATATGCAAGGTATTTAAAAAGAATTGGTGCTCATTTAAAAAATATTACGACCACATTGGTCAACCCATTCGATTCTATCGGTTACAAACAATAAAGCAGAAGGGCAATTTTTAGGAATGAAAGAATTAGCAAAGCATCAAGCAATCTTATTTATTATTACGGTCTTTATTTTTGGTTGCTTTAACGCACCAACCCCACCTTCAGAAATTGAAGGCGCACATATTTCTGGATTGCATTATGAAAAATATGATTGTGAATCAATAGTTGATGAAATAAAATTTTTAGAAAAGCGTGAGAAAGAATTGGTAATTGCCCAGGAGGGAAGAATTAAAGAAAGCGAAAAGCAATGGGGGTGGACTGAAGGTATTGGTAAGGGTGATGGAATCGTAGCATCAGAATTGAATAATGTGCGAGGTAAAAAAGAAGCTGCTCGTAAAGTATTTGAAAACAAAGGATGTGCTATAGCACAATGAAACGCCTCTACAAATAAAATTGAAATACTATCGTTTTAAAAAACTCTCTGTAAAAACATTGTCCTTTAGACCCTGGTCATAGTCAAACTCTAGAATTTCTAACTCTGTACGATGGGCCTTATTTAAATTCTCCATTACCATTTTAGTAGCGGTCCAATAATCTCCATTTTTGACGTGTGTGGGAATATCTAAAATTTTAAAACGATTTTCTTTTTTATTAAAAAATTCCACCCGCTTCATCAAATAATTTTCTTTATCTACCCAAACAATCCTAGCGCTGTACTGAGTCCCCTTTTCCCTAGGCTTAGCTTTTATCTGGTAACATTCAGTTCCGTGAATGATTCCTTCTCCAACTAATTCATATTCATCCGCATCTAGGCCTCGACCGGATAAATCTTCATAACTAAAATCTGTACCCATAAAACTGCGGTTTTTATCTGTGGCCCGGATCCGTTTTACTTTTTTCAAGGCCGGTATATATAACCATTGATCATCAATATCGAAGCCAATTTTATCCCAAGTTAGAAAACCAGTCCCCTTAACTTCTTTAGGTTCCAAAAACCTCAGCAAAGATTTCATATTATACTGGCCATCTTCATACCGTTTTTCCAAACTTGTTAACACTCTTGAACGGCTACTTTCTTTTTCTCCCTTCATAGATATTGAGGTCATTTTAATACGCGTTTGGATATCCATGGGCTTTTTAATCTGATCTAGTTTTTCCATGATTGCCCGCCCAGTTGGCTGTGCCGCAAGAAAAGCTCCCAACAGGTGAATAAATATTATTAATCTGGTCATACCAGAATTTAAAGGGTTAAAAATTATAGTACAGCCCGAGCCTTAAATGAGAAAAATCTTCCATCTTGGTAAATGCGTTTTCTGGTTCATCTTTTTCACCCTTAAACTGCACAATAGCTGTTTCAATTTTCCAGTTGATCCAGGGCGAATATCCAATAGAAGCAGTAAACATATATCCACTTTCATCCATATTCACGACTGTGGAACCCTTTAATTCCATACGATCATCCATCATTACACCACTCGAGGACAGCATGATCGCTTTATCGGTAAATATAGCAAAGGGCGTTCCCATCCCTGGCCTGAAAGTTGGATTTGGTAATTGAACCAGTTCAACGGATAAGGTATGAAACCAATCATAACGTTCCGAGCTCACATTACTAGCAATGTACTGACCCGAAATAGTTATATCAGAAGCGGTAGTATACTCAACCTGAAAAACAGATTGAGCGTAGGTGACCTCCTGGTGCAATTCATATAGATCCAGTGGAATCTTAAAAAGGTTGATGCTTAATAAGGGAGCCCTTGTTTTAAAAATAGATGATTCTCCACGGAGCGTAAAATCACCGATGAATGTGACAAAATCAAATCCCCAAGTTGTTGTGGACCGATATCCCAAATTCATCTGATCAACTACCGGCGGCACGCCCTCCTGAAAAGTCACATTAGCCGTCAACAGGCTCGGCGCTCGATCATTCCCGTTAAAAATAGCAAATCCTACATCCCCTAATACGGAAGAATTTTGAACCCGGAACCCAAGCTCCATCTCTCTATCTACTTCGTATTCAACAAATGGCTTAACAGGCATACTGAGCGGAAAATCCTTTTCACCATAAGGCATTCGGTTAATTTCGTGTTTCGGGATAATGATACCTTCCAGTTGAAAATTCCCAACATATATTTTACTTGAAAATGATATCGTACCCAGCTTTCTCTTTGTGCCGGGCGAAAACATGTAATAATAATCATAAGGATTTAGATTATCTGTGGGATTATTCCCATCTACCGCACCCCAAGCATGAATCTGTTTCCCAAATTTGACCTCCCCCCAATCAGGGTAGTAGGCTAAATAAACTTCCCGCAGGTTAAAAACTGATTCACCGGTATTCCAGCGATGTTCAATTGCTATACTGGTTTTTAAATCTACACTACCAAAAGTATATCCACCCTCAAGCGTAGCAATACGAAACGGAAGATTGATCTGAGATTGATCCGATTTCCGGGTCATCACTGAGGGATTAATTTCGCCAGAGTAGTTTATTTGAGCACTTGCAAATGATAGCAATAATAATGATAACTTTTTCATTTTTTCCTTTATAAAGAAGATAAATATCGTCGATATACCATTACATTTTTGGAATGCGTTTTAAATTTTTTTCATGAAACAAATTATAATCAATTCCCGTATCTACTTGAAGATCTAAAAAGGTTACTTCTGTGGTATGATTTTTCTGAATGTCTTCCACAAAGATACGTTCCATTACAAAATACTCTTTTAATTTTTTATGTGTGTAAGCTTTATTTTTCTTTAATTCACCCCGTTTATCATAGGATTCTTCTTTTACTGCCATTAGAGAAGATTTTTCTATCCACGATAGATGCTTTGAATAAGAAGATTTAGCTTCTTTTTTTGGTATCACTTTTAATACATAACAATCCTTACCATCAATTATCTCGTCATCAAGACGGGAGTATTCATTTTTTGTGAGATCGCGGCTGGAAAGATCTTCATAACTCAAATCTGAACTCATGAAAGCGTCACCTTTTCGCTTCGATGAGATTCGGCGGATTTTCTTAAATGCCGGAAGCCACATACGCATCTCATCATCCTGATTACTATGCTCAATCTTTAGAAAGGAAACACCTTTATCATCCTTCGGTTCCAAAAACCATATGATCTGCCTTTTATTTCCATCCATCGATTTGGAAACCATTATGTTCGTTCGGGACTGGCCCTTGGAATTGGTTAATACCATTTTGGTTTTATTAAACATGTCCTTTGGTGTAGGTCTAGCATCAACCATTTTAGCAATTTCCAAACCGTTCTGAGCACATACTATTGATCCAATAATTGAAAAAAAGATAAATTTTTTCATTCTATATATTCCTTTCAATTAATCGCTGTTTCAGTAATTCTGCCAAAGCAGATAGAACCGTCAATGTGCCGATCGATGTGGATACCATGGCAAAAACCGTTAGCCCACCAATATATTGAATTGGGACAAATGTGGAAAACAATAACGCTCCGAAACCCATATTGGATCCTGCATCCAGAATAATGGGATAACCTACATCATCTATCACTTCCCTGCTTAGTTTATTTGCATCAATGGTTCGGGAAAGACGACGGAACTGGGCAATGTAATGAACGGCAAAGTCAACACCAACCCCAATGATTATTGATGATAAAATCGCCGTAATATGACTGAGCTCAATCCCAAAGTATCCCATAAACCCAAAATTAATTATCACAGCTGAAGTAAGCGGAATTACGGCAAGCATGCCCCATAAAATACGTTTAAAAAAAATAGATGCAAGAATGCCGATTACAATCAATGAAAAAATGATACTTACAGCTGACGAGCGCACTATCATAATAACCAGATCCCGTAAAACCACAATCATCCCTGTAAAATCTACAATTAAATCCCTATCCATCATGGTTTTTACATGGCCATTCATTTTTTCCACAAAGACAAAAATTTCATCGGTAGACATCACTTTTGAAAAGGCAGTAATTAAGCCAGTTTTATAATCATAATCCACGATGGAAGAAAAATCGTCAAGGTCACCTGACATAGAGTAAACGGTGAAAAGATTATTTACTTTTTCCCGGTTATCTGGAATAGTCTCGTAGTCAGAATTATCATCCATTACAGTTCGATGCATTTGTTCCACAACATTGGCAATGGAAAAGCTGGTTGTTACTTTTTCATTCTCTTCCATCTTTTTTTGGAGGGCGCGCATACTGGATAAGGTTTGCGGATTTTTCATATCTCCTTCAACCCGAACCCTGATGTCCACGGTACCAGCCATTTTATCATCCATAAAATCCATGGTATCGCGAATCTCCGTTCCTGGTTTGAAAAATTTGCTCATATTTACATCCACAACCACTTTGGAAATCCCAAATAATCCGATAAGAACAATAGTAGCTCCAGCTGAAAAAACATATTTTGGATGCGTAAGTACAATCTTTCCCAATTTATTGATAACCTTTTCAAATATACTGAGTTCCGTAATTGCTTTGGATTCCAAATTCCATTTTTTCAGACTGATAACAGCTGGAAGCATCAACGAACTTAAAAACCAAGCCCATGCGATCCCGATACCAATAATTATACCGTATCCAAAGAGTGGTTCAATCGGCGATAGTGTCATAGTTGCAAAGGCAGCAATGGTTGTTACACTTGTTAGTAATATTGGAACTAGGAGTGAATCCATTGTGGTACCGAGCGCCAAACGAACTTCATGTTTGGCTCGTAATTCTCTGAAAAATTTTGAAATAACATGTACACCATCCGAATTGGCGATAGTCAAGAGGATGATGGGCATTGAAGTATTGGCGAGAGTAAATAGAAACCGATTAGAACCGGTTAATTTATAAATCCAACCCATGGCGCCAATCATAGCAAATAATGATAATCCAATCACCATAAGTACCATGGCAACTCCAGGGACACTTCGTAGGTTTAAGAGCAAAACCATAACCATGATTAAAATACCTACTTTCATTAAATCCTGAACGTCATCCTGAATCATCGCCGGCATAGTACCAGTTACATAGGCCATCCCACCATAGTGTACCTCATAACCAGCCAAAATTGGATCTGCAATAGTAACTAACTCATCCCTGAATAAATTTAATCCATCACTGTTGTATGGTTGAACTGTGATCAAAAAATATTGATCATCTTGGCTGACAAATCTTTTTTTAATAACCGTGTTCTTATCAAGGTAGTCCTTTAAATCATTGACTTCCTCTTGACTGAGATTTCGTTCAGGTTGCAGGTCATCTACTTCCATAAAACCATCCAAATTATCCATACGTGTAGCAGTTGTAATCGAATTTAGCTCTTCAATTTGCTTTCCTGTCTCCAAAGCCTCTGTTAAATCCCATAACGTAGCCATGGCCTCTGGATTAAAAATGGATTTCCCTTCATTACCAAATGCGATAAAGATTACTTCTGTACTGCCGAATTCATCCTGAATCGCTTCCCATGAAATCCTCGATTCAAGGTTTTTAGGCAATAGCTTCATCATATCATCATCAATAAGAAAAAACCTAACGCCCGAACCAACAAGTAACGTTATTAAAAGAGAAATAATGATAGTTCGCCATGGATAATCAAGGCTTTGGTGGATACACCAGCTACGAATAGGGTTTTGGGAAAGTTTAGATTTGATTTTGATCATAATATGTGGAAGAAATAACCGTAATTATCGTTCCCAAAATTATAATTTAATCATGCCCTACAACAATTCCTTTTTAATGATTTCTGGGTCATAATTCTCATAACTTTACTACCCTAATAAACCAATGGAAAATTCTCTGAAGCAGCCAACTATCATCCTCGCAAATGGTGCTTTCCCAACCCACCACATCCCATTGGGTATATTAAAAAATGCTGGTTCAGTGATTTGTACCGATGGCAGTGCTAATACCCTTAATACATATGGAATGACACCATTTGCCGTTATCGGTGATTTCGATTCTTATAAAGAAACAAAACCGCCCTTTTCAGGAAAGAAAATTCTCGAATCGGAACAGGACAATACTGACTTGGAGAAAGCCCTCAACTGGTCGCTGAAAAATGGCATTGAAAAAATCACAGTACTGGGCGCTACTGGCCTGCGGGAAGATATGACGCTGGCAAACCATTATATTCTATTTGACTATTATGATCAAATATACCTTGAGATGGTAACCGATCACTTTACCATTACATGCCACAAGGGACAAAAATCATTCGATACCTTTCCCGGCCAAATTATATCCATCCTTCCGCAACATTATAATACTGAGGTTTCCACGACCGCCCTCCGCTACCCTTTAAATAATATGAGTCTTAATCCTTCAGCCAAGGCAGTATCGAATCAGGCAATGGGTGCTTCTTTTTCGGTGGATGCATCTAAACCCGTCTTAATATTTCGCGGGCACACGGGAAATTAATTCTTGCATTGGCTAGATCTTTCTGTCCTAATCCTATATGCGGGATTGCTCATCGGACTTGGGTTTTACCGCTCGAAAGAATCGGGTAAAGATCCCGAAGAATACCTATTAGCTGGTAGAAAACTCAGTTTACCTGGATTTGTTGCTACTCTAGTAGCTACCTGGTACGGTGGTATACTGGGAATCGGTGAAAACACATATGCTTATGGATTGCAAACCTGGTTTATCCTTGGATTTCCTTATTATGTATTCGCAGTACTGTATGCTTTTTTTATTGCCGGACGTATTAACAAAATCAGGTGTATTTCCTTACCTGATCAGTTCCATAAACGCTTCGGTAAAACTGCAGGAATAATAAGTGCTATTTATATTCTCGTTTTAGCCAGTCCGGCGCCCTATATCCTGAGTATCGGCATATTACTCCAATTCACCACTGGTTTATCATTGGCCTTTTCTTTGATAATCGCCGTGGGTGTGAGCCTGAGCTATATATGGTTGGGCGGTTTCAAAGCCGTGGTTCGCACCGATCTATTACAATTTGGATTCATGTTCCTGGGGTTTATACTTCTGCTCATTTTCTCCATGAAGTCTGCTGGTACATTTTCAGAGGCCGCAAACCATTTACCTGAAACCCATTTGACTCTCACCGGAGGAGCATCCTTCCAATATATTTTAGTCTGGTTTTTTATTGCTTTATGGACTTTTGTGGATCCTGGATTTTACCAGCGCTGCGCTGCATCTAAATCACCCAAAACGGCCCAAAACGGTATTTTGATTTCCATAGGATTCTGGTTCATTTTTGATATACTGACAATATCTACTGGCCTTTACGCCAAGGCATTATTGAGCCCTGGAGATCCATTGTTTGCCTATCCCCGCTTGGGCGCCATGGTCCTTCCTCCACTGGCATATGGTATTTTTATCACCGGATTATTATCCACTATTATGTCTACTATTGATTCTCTTGGTTTGATCAGCGCCATTACATTTGGCCGGGATATTATATGGCGGATTCAAACACCTGCCAACAGTGATCAAAAACCATGGACAAACGCTTCCAACGGACTTGTCCGAAAAGGACTTGTTGTAACCGCTCTGATTGCCTTGGGCCTAGCTTTTAGTATCTCGTCAGTTGTGAAACTTTGGTATGTTCTGGGGTCAATCCTGGTCCCTGGACTTGTATTGCCATTTTTTCTTTCTTTCAGTGCAAAAAAATTATCAGGGCCAGATATCGTAATGATGATGGTTTTACCAGTATTGGTTAGCGTTATCTGGACTATTTCAGGAAATATTTTGGATAGCTATCCCTTAAATCTTGAACCATTCTATCCTGGAATCTTAACATCCGGACTTATTTATGGATTAAAAGTGACCCGTGGCTAAAGAAATTGAACGAAAATTCCTGGTGGATCTTGAGCATTGGCCAAACGAGGCTAAAGGCGTACATTTTGAGCAGGGATATATTGCAATCACTAATTCTGGTATCGTGCGCGTTCGCATCATCAGGGATGAAGTATCAACTTTAACGGTGAAATCAAGCGGAACCGGTTTATCAAGGGATGAATTTCAATATGAAATTCCCATGGACGAAGCCAAAGCGCTTTTAAGACTCTGTCAGAATGATATTATTGAAAAAACACGTTACCATGTAATAGTTGAGGAAAAACAATGGGACGTGGATCAATTCCATGGAAATAACGCTGGGCTCTGGATAGCTGAAGTTGAACTAATATCAGAGGATGAGCAGGTTATGCTTCCCAAATGGGTAACCAATGAGGTTACTGGAGATGAACATTACTATAATGCCTTTATTGCAAAACATCCCTACAATACCTGGAAAAAATGATTCAAATTATTTCCCTAATAATATCTGTATTTTTTTTATCGTTATCGCCTTGGAAGTCAATTCATTGGAAACAGATATATTCAATTAGCGGTGTGGTCGCTTTTAAAGATGGATTCCTGGTGGTCCATGATAACAAGAAAAAGCATCAGCCTCGCGTCAGTTTCATTGATAAAAAATACCAGATCACACCTCTCGTATGGCCAGATCCCGAACTGCCATATGATCTAGAAAGCGCTTACCAATTTCCCAATATTGAAAACCGGTACATTTTCATGGAAAGTACTGGCAAGTGCTATGAGGCTTCAGTTGATCCAAAAGATTATCGCATTGATATTCTTCATACCTATACTTTACCCAAGTTAAAACCAACAATGAATCTGGAAGGGATTGCTATCTTTCCATCCGGGCAAGGTCTCGTTATCATTTACGGAGATCGAGGTTCCGATTCCCGAAAATCTACTTTATTTACCGCCTTATTTAACCCAAAGTCTAAATCATTTAAAGAAGTGAAAACTTTAACATTTGATTTGCCACAGCCGAAAAAGGATAAAAGGAATATTGCTGATTTAGCCTTAAAAACCGATGGCAGTCTCTGGTGTTCTGCTACTTCTGATCCTGGCGATGATGGACCGTTTTCAACTTTCATTTATGAATTGGGTCAATTCAGCCATGCCGGAGCATTTACTCCAACCCACCCTGATTTACTGAAAGCAATAATGGCCTTTGATGGACAAAAGGTGGAAGCCATGATATTTCAGAAAGATAAGTTGGTTTTGATGACGGATAATGAAAATTATGGTTCCACAATGAATACGATAGAATATTAGATGCGAAAACTCTTGACCTTATTAATGTTTTCTATTGGTGTACTAAACAGCCAGATTAATCATCAAGATAAATTAGTAATCAAACGCAAACTTGGAGAATCAACAGTGACTGTTGATTTTGACGGCCGTACCAATGAAACTGGATTTTATCATAAGCATATTGATTTTGGTGTTGCGTATCCGCTTCAGCAGTCATGGATTGTAGAATTAAAATACCGTGCTCAATACCGCACCAAAGAAGATACCTGGAGCCTAGAACATCGCCCACAATTTCAACTGATTAAAAATATTAATAGGCCAAGTGTTAAATGGCAGCTTCGAACACGCATGGAATACCGGATTCGTGAAGGAAAGGAAGATGAAATGAGAAATCGAAGCCGGATTCAAATTAAAGCGCCGAAACCTATGTCATTATTAAAAATCACACCTTTTATCAATAATGAATCCTTTTTTGCACCGGAGACCTGGAAACACTATATAAACTGGGTCTCATTTGGTTTTGATTTACCAAAGTCAAAAATCGGGAAACCAACTATATTTTACAAATATGTTATAACATTAATTGAGGGTGAATGGGTTCCTACCTATACGTTCGTATTTAAATTAACTATCTAAACTATAAAAAAATCTACTCAGCGCCATCTGCATGGTGGCATAACACACAGTCATAATAATAATGATAAATAATATTTAAAGACGCAATAGGTAGCGTTTTTAACTTTTTTTATTCCATATCTGAGGAATATTCTCCCATTGTTGCCAAACCATTTAACTTTGCGCGTTTAAGTAATGCTATTTGGGCGGCACCAACATTTTCTGTCTTTCCCATCCAAGCTTTCAGAGCTGGCTGCTGTAAAGCGCGGCCATAGGAAAAGGATAGATTCCATGGTTTATTACCATCGACAATTTGATTCATTCGATTTAAATGGGCGGTCGCATCTTCATCGCTCTGTCCACCGGATAAAAAGGCAATCCCAGGTACAGCGGCAGGAACCGTTCTAGCTAAACATTGTAATGTTGCATCGGCCACTTCATCAACACCAGCACGGTCGGACCCATCATAGCCAGAAAGTACCATATTCGGTTTTAAAACCATCTGTTCATAATTCACACCCTGAGAATACAGTTCAAAAAAGACAGTATGCAGTACTTCCTCCGTTACCACAAAACTGTCGTCAATATCATGATCACCCTCCATCAAGATCTCTGGTTCAACAATCGGAACTAAATCATTTTTTTGGCATAGTGCCGCATAGCGGGCCAAAGCGTGAGCATTGGCGCTGATGCAATATCCACTAGGGTTTTCTTCCGTAATATTGATGACCGCTCTCCATTTGGAAAAACGTGCTCCCATTTGACGGTATTCTTTTAAGCGGTCATCAAGACCATCTAATCCACTGGTTACTTTTTCATCTTCGCTGCCAGCAAGGTCATGCGCTCCAGTATCAACTTTAATCCCCGGGATCATACCTTTCGATGCTAAATATTCAGGGTAAGGTTTACCATCAGCCAATGATGACTGGTTTAAGGTTTCATCGTACATAATAACACCACTGATATGATTTTCTATACCTTCTGCACTGAATAATAAATCGCGGTAGGCATTGCGGTTTTCTGCTGTATTCTCCGTTTGAATTTGCGCCAAACGATTGCCAATAGTTCCTGTACTTTCATCTGCAGCCAGAATGCCTTTCCCTGATGCAACCATTGCTTCAGCTACAGCTTCTAAACTTTTTAGATTCAATCCCATAATTGTTTCTCCAGCATTATTCAGTATTATTGTTTAATATTTTTTCAATCACTTTGGCTGACCAATTTCATCCAAAAGTTGGTGAAACCAATCCTGATCTGTGTTGAACGGTTTTCCGCCTTTGATGCGATCAAAATCAATCAAACTCAACTCATCCTTGTTCTCTTCATCCAATCCTACCATACCAGACTTACCCGCTACTGCCATTTGAGTTGCGAGCGCTCCGGATTTCATGATTAATTCTAAATCTTGTGCATTGGGCGCAGCACTGCGGGCAAAATAACCACTTTTTTGAACAAGAGTTTTATCCGCCTCCAACCGGCTAGCAAACTGTTTAGCAAACCACTGACCTGGATTAAGAGTGTCCAGAGCAACATGTCCAAATGCATCCCGAATTACCTCTTCACCTGAGGATTCTTTTTCCTTCACGATAGTTCCTGTCCCGGCCCCTTCGCTTAAAAAGATATTGACCGAGTCTTTTTTGTCCATTAGTTTAATCAATCGCTCGCACTCATCATTAAAATTTATTTCCAATTCCGGGACATAAACTGCATCCACATCCCAGCGCTGTTGGTCAATCAACAATTCTGGTAAAAAAGTCCGCTGTTTTAACCGCTCATGATATATTTTAGCTGTATAAGCTGTCAGCCAGCCGCAATGTCGTCCCATCACTTCATGGATAATGAGATGCCGTGAACTGGTTGTGTTTTCATTAGCAATATTTTCAAAAAATACAGCACCCTGTTCAGCAGCTGTCCAGGCCCCCAGAGATTGGGTAACAGGAAAAACATCATTATCTACGGTTTTCGGCAACCCTACCACAGTAAGATCATGATCATTCTTTTTTAAATAAACTGATAATTGGGCTGCCATGGTATTCGTGTCATCTCCGCCAATGGTATGAAAAATATTAACGCCATCTTTCACCAGTTGATTGGCCGCCACTTCTAAAGGATCTTCACCAGACTTAATGTAACCCTGTTTCACACAGTCCTCAGCATTAGTCAATTTGACCCGGCTATTACCAATGGGACTGCCTCCAAAAGAATACAGGATTTCTGCTTTTCCTTTGACCGTGTTTGGAATATTAATAGATCGTCCCAGTAATAATCCCTTATACCCATTGAGATATCCCAAAAGTTCAGCGTCTGGTACCAATTGATTATAATGATTAATCAAAGATCCAATAGATGCAGATAAACATGGAGCCAGACCGCCTGCTGTTAAGAATGCAATTTTCATTTATGACTTTATTTTAGAACTGGCAAATTTAACGTGGATTTTTTGTTCTCTTGCACAAAAAGTAATTATAGACCTATAATTACTAGCAGTTTTCAAGTGTCATGTGTTATAACAAGGAGGTTTTCTATGCACTTCAAGAATAAATACCTACGGATCCTGCTTCTTTTGTTTATGGGGCTATCATTTATAATGGCAAAGGAAGTTTACAGTGAATCCCTGTTTAAAGCTTTAAAATATAGGAATATTGGACCTTTCCGCGGCGGTAGATCAGCGGCAGTAGTGGGTATTCCTGGTAATAAATTTGTAGCCTACTTTGGTGGCACAGGCGGGGGCGTATGGCAAACCAAAAATGCCGGTCAAACCTGGAATAACATTTCGGATGGATTTTACGGAGGGTCAATTGGTGCAGTCGCTGTTAGTGAATGGGATCCAAATGTCATTTATGTCGGCGGCGGTGAAGTTACTGTCCGTGGAAATGTATCCCATGGAGACGGTATTTGGAAATCCACTGATGCGGGGAAAACCTGGAAAGACATTGGCCTGAAAGATTCCCATCGTATCCCCAGAATTCGTATTCATCCTAGAAACCCAGACCTGGTGTATGCAGCTGTACTTGGACATTTATCCGGCCCTAACGATGAACGGGGTGTATTTCGCAGTTCAGATGGAGGAGATACCTGGGAGAAAATTTTGTATATCAATGATGAAGTAGGTGCTTGTGATCTCATACTTGATCCAAATAATCCACGTATTATTTATGCATCTACCTGGCGTATCAAACGTACGCCATACAGCCTTGAGAGCGGCGGTGAAGGATCAGGCCTTTGGAAATCTACAGATGGAGGTGATACATGGAAAGAGATTACAAAAAACAAGGGACTACCTGAGGGAATTGTTGGCATCATTGGTATCACCGTTTCTCCTCTAAATTCTGATCGGGTTTGGGCCATTATTGAAAATCGAGATGGTGGATTATTCCGGTCAGACGACGCTGGGGAAACATGGATAAAAACAAGTTCTGATAATAACTTGCGCCAACGGGCATGGTATTATTCCCGCGTTTATGCTGACACGGAGAATGAAGATTTAGTGTATGTTCTAAATGTCCGATTTTGGCGTTCCAAGGATGGTGGAAAAACATTTAATTCCATACGCACACCACACGGAGATCATCATGATCTTTGGATTGATCCTCAAGATTCACAGCATCTAATTATAGCGGATGATGGTGGCGGACAGGTTTCTTTTGATGCAGGCGCAACCTGGAGCACTTATCATAACCAACCAACTGCTCAGTTCTATCGTGCAGATGTTGATAATCAATTTCCCTATCGCGTTTACGGTGGTCAGCAAGATAACAGCACAGTTTCAATTGCATCACGAACTACTTCTGGCGGCATCACAGAACGGGATTACTACCCTGTAGGTGGTGGTGAAAGCGCACATGTAGCACCCCATCCTGAAAATCCCAATATTGTTTATGCCGGATCTTATAGTGGATATTTAACCCGGTATAATCATTTAACTGGAGCGCGACAAAACATCACAGTTTATCCTGATAACCCAATGGGGCACGGCGTAAAGGATATGAAGTACCGCTTCCAGTGGAATTTCCCGATAGAATTTGATCCACATGATCCAAACACATTATATGTAGGGTCACAACACCTTCATAAAACCACCGACGAGGGTCAATCCTGGGAAGTCATTAGCCCCGATTTGACAACCAACACACTATCGATGCAGGATGAGTCTGGAGGCCCAATTACAAAAGATGACACTGGAGTAGAATATTATTGTACTATTTTTGTGATTACACCATCCCCCCATGAAAAAGGTGTAATCTGGGTAGGCTCAGATGATGGTCGTGTACACTTAACTAGAGATGGTGGAAAAACTTGGGAAGATGTCACGCCGAACATGATGCCAGAGTTTGGAATGGTCAATACCATTGACCAATCACCCCATGATCCGGCAACTGCATATATTGCTGTCACTCGCTATAAGTTGGATGACTTTAAGCCCTATCTATACAAAACTAGCAACTATGGAAAAACATGGAAACTCATTTCAAAAGGGATACCAGATGGTGCCTTTACACGCGTTGTTCGTGAAGATCCTGGGAAAAAGGGTTATCTCTATGCGGGGACAGAAACAGGAGTGTATATATCATTTGATGACGGCAAGAACTGGCAGTCATTCCAGTTGAATTTACCCATCGTACCTGTTACCGATTTGGTGGTAAAAGAAAATGATCTGGTTGTAGCTACACAAGGACGTTCATTTTGGATTTTGGACGACTTGACACCTCTGCATCAATTATCAGACCAAATCGCAAAATCCAAAACACATTTGTATATGCCCCGCAATACTTACCGAATGCCAGGCGGTTACGGGTGGGGTGGTCCAAGTCCAACGTCGGGAAAGAATCCTCCAAATGGAGTAATGACATTCTATTATTTGGACGAAAAACTCGACGCGGAGGATGAATTCACTTTGGAATACATGGAATCGGATGGTGATGTTATCAAAACTTACACCAATAAGAAGGATAAAAAGAATCCAGGGCGTCGCGGCCCCGCGTCTCGTGGGCCTGGTGCATCCGCCGGTCCCGTCGCTGAGACGAAACAAGGTATGAATAGCTTCGTATGGAATATGCGCTACCCAGATGCCAAAAAGGTTCCTAACGCTGTGATGTGGGGAGGCTCTCATATTGGCCCGAAGGCAGTTCCCGGTGAATACAAAGTTCGATTGACTGTAAATGGTAATGCCCAGACGGAATCTTTTTTCATCATAAAAGATCCACGGATAAAAACCACGCAAGCAGATTTTCGAGCTCAGTTTAACTTGCTGATGGACATTCGTGACCGAACAACAGAAATCAATGAAAAAATCCTGACCATGCGCAGCATTAAAAAGCAAATTAATACGTTGACCAGCTTAATGGATAAATCAGGGTTCAAAAATATTGAGCTTATTAGAGCAGGGAAAGCACTAACCAAAAAACTCTCTGCAATTGAAGAAGAGTTAATCCAGGTTAAGTCAAAAAGTGGCCAAGATCCATTAAACTATCCTATCAAGTTGGATAACAAAATTGCGGCCTTGGTTGGAGTGGTTTCCAGCGTTGATGCCAGGCCTACAGCTCAATCCTATAGCGTATTGGAAGAGCTTGTATCACAGGCACAGACCCATTATAAAAAAATGGACAAAGTGCTTACAGAGGACCTCTTTCAATTCAATAATATGGTCAGTGATGCTGCTGTCCCTGCCGTAATGATTATACCATCTGAAATGAGTAAAGAAAAATAAAGGTCAATTCTAATAATAAAAAAGCCCCCGTTTGAGTATACGACACGGGGGCTTTTTTATTATGTATCCCTTAAATATTAAATCTGAATAAAATCTCTCCTTCAAATGTTTACAATAATATGAATCCTATACTTTGGACACCAACCCAAGACCAAGTTAATACTTCCCAAATGGAAGCCTTTCGTAATCAGGTCAATTCCCGGTTCAATATCAATCTGAAAGATTATTTTGACCTCTATGATTGGTCTATATCCAATATTTCAGATTTTTGGAAAGCGGTATGGGGATTTATGGCCCTTGAATTCTCTGGTGATTACACACAAGTTGTAGATGATGATTCAAAAATGCCTGGCGCTCAATGGTTTGAGGGAGTAAAAATGAACTTTGCTGAGAATCTTCTCAGAATTCGTTCTGAAAAACCGGCAATCCATTTTAAAGGTGAAGGTCAAGCGGTTCGAACCCTATCCTATAACGAATTATTTGATGAAGTTGAAAAGCTTTCTTCCGCCCTTAGAAAAATAGGTATTCAACAAGGTGACCGTGTAGCGGGGTTCATGCCAAACATGCCCGAAACGATAATCGCTATGCTAGCGACTGCTTCCATTGGTGCAATTTGGTCATCCTCTTCACCTGATTTTGGTATAAAAGGCGTTTTAGATCGATTTACCCAGATCGAACCAAAGGTTCTCTTTGCTGCAAATGGTTATTACTACAATGGGAAAAAATTTGATTCACTTGAAAAGCTGAACAGTATTCTTGATCAACTTCCCTCCGTGGATCATGTGGTGGTTACACCTTATACAGATAGCAACCATGATATATCATCAGTAAAAAATGGAATACTTTGGGATAATTTTATCGATTCCAATCCATCTCCATTGAAATTTGAACAACTTCCCTTTCAGCATCCTTTATATATCATGTATTCAAGCGGGACAACAGGATTGCCAAAATCAATCGTCCATGGTGCTGGCGGAACCTTAATCCAACATTTAAAAGAATTACGCCTCCATAGCAATATTTATCAAGATGATACCATTTTTTATTTTACCACTTGCGGTTGGATGATGTGGAATTGGCTTGTAAGTAATCTTGCTATTGGGGCAGTAATAGTGCTTTATGATGGATCACCCTTTCAACCAAATTCAAATGCCATGTGGGATATGGTTGATGAACTGGGAATCACCCATTTTGGCACTAGTGCAAAATACATAGACGCCTGCAGACAGGAAGGATTAAGCCCCATAAAGACACACTCCTTAGAGTCAATGCGAACTATTTTTTCTACAGGATCACCTCTAGTTGAGGAAAGTTTTGATTATGTCTACAATCAAATCAAAAAAGAAATTCAACTAGCTTCTATTTCTGGTGGAACAGACATCATTTCATGTTTTGCTGGAGGAAATCCAACTTTACCGGTCTATCGCGGCGAACTGCAATCTGTTACTTTGGGCATGGACGTAGCTGCCTACAACCCAGAAGGAAACCCAATTCAAAATGAAAAAGGTGAACTCGTTTGCCGAAAAGCCTTTCCATCCATGCCTATTCATTTTTGGAATGACCCAAATGGTGAAAAATATCATCAGGCCTATTTTAATGTATTACCCGGAATTTGGTATCATGGTGATTATATAGAAATCAATGATCATGGAGGTGTGCAAATTTTTGGACGCAGCGATGCCACCTTAAATCCTGGAGGTGTGCGTATTGGCACAGCCGAGATTTACCGTGTTGTCGATACATTTGATGATGTAGAAGACAGCTTGGTCGTAGGACAAAAATGGAAAGGCGATGAAAGGGTCATCCTATTTATTAAGCTAAATAAAAAACGTATCTTTACTGATAATCTAACCAAGCAAATAAAACAATCCATTCGAAACAACTGCTCCCCCCGTCATGTACCGGCCATTGTACTGGAGACAAAGGATATACCCTATACAATTAACGGAAAAAAAGTAGAAATCGCTGTGAAAAAAATAATACACGGAGATACAGTAGCAAACAAAGATGCCTTAGCAAACCCAGAATCTTTGGATTTATATCAAAACTTGAATGAATTAATCTAAAGACACATTGCAATGCGTCTCGATATAATATAACCTAATGGATACTTTTAGCCACTCGCTATGGGGCGGAGGATTATTTGGATACCGCGGTAGGCCATGGACCGCGCTATTTTTTGGTGCCATGCCTGACCTTGTTTCTTTTGGAATACTGATATTGATTCGAATATTAGGGGGTGATTTTAAACTTGGAAGTGGACCACCAGCGATTGATACGATTCCCTGGTGGTTATTTATTAACTATGATATTTCACATAGTTTCATCAGCGCTTTCCTGTGCATAGGAATTGTGAATCACTATCGTAAAGATATTGCCTTTGCTATGCTGGGTTGGCCTTTCCATATTTTATTGGATTTTCCATTTCACCCGAAGGAATTTTTCCCTACCAAAATTGTTTGGCCTTTCAGCGACTTTTCATTTGATGGCATATCGTGGTCTAGACCGGAAGTATGGTTTCCTAATTTGGCTGGAATTATCATATTGTTTATTTATCGAAGATACAACAAAGCAATTGATACCTAATTTAACATAGCTCCATATACATACTATCGTATACCAGGGGCATTCTTTCAATGGTACCTTTATCTATACAGTAAATATCACATTCTTCAAAAGGTTTGGTGTATAGGTGGAGACTGATTGCTGGTTCGTCTTGTATATTTTCAACGGAATGAATATCCGCTGGGCCATCCAAAAATCCCGCCATACCATCAATACGATCAATCATAGTAAGAGAAAGTGGATTCATTGATTCCAATTGATAGTTACAAACCTGAAGGGAACCTTTTTCTACTTTCATCCAACATTTCTCACCTTCATGCCCATGAATGGGTGCTTTTTGGCCCGAGTCCCAGCAAACGATTAATAATTCAAAATGCTCATCCTTGTATACCAAATTTCTAGAATATTTATCATCCTTAAAAAAACAGTACTTTTCAATTACATCTGATTTCAAATCGTAATCCGTCAAAAAAGGGGTTACTTTATCAACAGGAAAATTTTCAGAAACAAAATCGTTCAAATTTCTTATTAAGTCATTCATTTTTTAGAATTGCTCTCACTCCCAAGGTTAATACAGGGATAACAAAGAGAACCCAGTAGCCCCAGGTCAGTACCCCGTATCCCTGTGCAATCAATCCGACCAGGCCCACAGCGTTGGCTACAAATATAGAAATAGTCAGAATCAATATCCCAATCGCTAAACGCCACTGGTTTGTCAGTTTCGGGTAAACGGCAACAACACGTTCATTAAAACCATGGATTAAACCTACTCCTGTTTCTATAAATGTCCCAAATAAAACGATCTGAAATAGGAATTTAAAATTACTCCAGCCAATTTTATCCAGTATAAGGTTTACGGGGACAGAAGCTGAAATAATATCGGGATATTGACTTAACATGGCCAAAAACATCAAAAGAGCAGGAATCATAGCAATGACACCTGCTGTAAGGCCAGATATATATGCTTCACGACGAGTTTCAATATGCCGGACACAAAACAATATTGCAGGCGCCAAACCTATATTATAGGCTGCATATTTGATACCGCCTAAAGCCCAATTGGAATCTACCGGTTGCATCTTAAAACTGTTTCCTATGGTATCATAAAACATTGTAAATACTGCGATAAACATGACAAGAAATGCACCGTAAAGTAGGAAGGACCAAAACGAAAGGACCTTCTCAATCAATTTTGTTCCAAAAAATACAATTAATCCAACCAATCCCATCATCATAACGATACCTACAAGAGCTGGTGCTTCAAACATTTCAAGAAAAATCTCTCCAGAAGCAGAACCCATTACAGAGACCACCAGTATTAATCCGATTAAATAAAGCACTTCGTAGCTGATCCACCATCTACCAAGCAAACCTTTCACGAAAGATCGGTATTCATAGCAACGACCCATGCGTGCAAACTCAAAACAAACTGCTAATACGATGCTCCAGATAATTGTGGCCACGGCCATATTAACTAACCCAGCTAAAGGTCCGGCAGTTAAGAAAAATTCCACCAGTTCTCGACCTGTACCATACCCGCCACCAATAATAAGAGATTGAAAAATTAATCCGGGTAATAGATATTTCTGAAAGAATAGATTATTCATTTGTTCATAAAAGTTTGAATTCCATCTACAATTTCATTGACCCCATCCGTCAATGGAAGGACAACCGGGATATTCATTTTTTTTGTTATGGTCCGCTGAGCTGACCGTAGCTGACTCATATCGCAACCTTCCTCATTCAGTCCAACACCAATTACTTTTGACCCATACTTTTGAATCAATCCTATTTCATCTTCTATATCAGGGATTTGAAAACCTAATTCTTCCATATCCACAAAGTGTTTTCGACCTGGCGGATGTATTAGCACTACACCTTTGGCATTGCCAGATAAAAGAAATTCTGACCCACATGGTCCAGATGGATTCCGCAAAGAGGACTGACCTTCCAGCAGTATTAGGTCCGGCTTGGAGACATTCACACATTCAAGGACCACCCGTTCAATTTCACCACTTACAAAATCATTTGGTGTAGCATCAAAGATAAAACCATGGCTGTAGCCCTGCATCCAACCTGTCTGTCCGGTATAAATCATTTCTGTTTTTATCCCTCTGTTTCGGCAGGCTTCCATAATAAACCGAGCAGTTGTACGTTTACCTACGGCACAATCAGAACCCAATATGGCGATAACCGGTACTGTTATTCGAAGAATTTCTCCTGTCCAAAAATGCAGTTCCGATATCGGCCTTGGTTTACGGATATCAATTAGTTTTACTCCATTATTTTTTGCGGAAATTTGAAATTCAGGATCTTCACTTAAGTAATGGTGCAAACCACAGACGATGGAAAGGCCGTGATCCATGGCGGCTAACAACTCTTTGCGGCAATCTTCCGGTAGTACACCCCCGGGGAAAGCCACACCTACAATGCAAAATTCAGGACTTTCATTTGAATGTTTAAAAAACTGGGCTATGGAGCTATGTACTGGTATGCCCAAAGGACTTCCATTAAGAACTGTACCAGCATCTTTGCCTTCATGGGCAGCATCTATCACACTTAGGATCTCAAAGCGCTCTGTGCCCCGTAGTAATCCGTGACAAGTTTTGGCAAAATTTTCTGCCAGTAAGTTATGGGTGAATACAATCGCTTTATCCATTTCAGACTGTCACTTTTTCAATCAGTTTTACACCAAGTCCATGTGCATCTGATACAGATAAGTACCCGTCTGTAAGAACAAAACCGCCAGTGACAAGATCCCTTGCAAGATCCAAGCTACCATCTAAATCAAGATATGTTGTGGCTGGGCAGGCCAGAGCCGCATGTAATGCTGCAGAAATACTGATCCTACTTTCATCCATACACCCCCACATAAGATCGATTCTAGAACGATGTGCTGTATTGGCAATTTCCAAAGCTGGATATATACCACCACTTTTCATCAGTTTAATATTATATATCCCAAATAAATGGGGTTCGGCGGCTAGTTGTTCTGCATCATCAGGGTGATGCAAACTTTCGTCTGCAGCACATTGAATACGAATCTCTTCAGAAACTTGCATCATATCACTATCTTTATCATTCGGTAGAGGCTGTTCAATAAATTCAACATTTTCGGGAACTGTACCCTTTGCAAACTGTACCAGATTTTCAGATGTATAACCCTGGTTTGCATCAACCCGGATTAAAATATTGTTCCCAACTGCCTCACGCAGCTTCCGAATTAGTTCAATATCTTCTGTCACTGATGCCCCCGTTTTTACTTTCAGTATACGGAATCCTCTATCTACATATTCAATCGCTTCACTCAACGTTTCCTGTATCGATTTAATTCCGATTGTGATTGAGGTAAGAAAAGATTGATGTGATCTACCTAGTATTTCCACCAGTGGTTTTTCATTGAATCTAGACCAAGCATCGTGCAGTGCAATATCAATTGCAGCTCTGGCTGCAGGTGCTGATTCCAATGTGCGAGACATCGACTGGCAAATATCTTTGTAAGACGCGATATCTTTATTGATTACCAATGCCTCCAAGTGATTTTGCAAAACTCCGCGGCTCATGGCAATATTTTCTCCAGTTATAAATTCAGCTGGACTCCCAGAACCAATACCCCACGTTCCATTTTCTAAAGCTAAATAAACAAATATATTTTCAACTGCATTAATTGTTTCATAGGCAATACTGTAAGGACGCGTAAGTTCAAGGTCTTCTGACCAGAACTTTGCAGATACAATTTTCATTGGGTATTATTTTTTATAACCAGGCCCACGCACCACGCGCCCAGGAGTCCTACCGGTATGTTCACCATCTTTCAATACTTGCATGCCGTTTACAAAAACATGATGAACGCCAGTTGCTAATTGATGAGGATTGGCAAAAGTAGCGTGGTCCTGTATGGTTTCAGGATCAAAAATGACTACATCAGCGAAGTTCCCTTTTTTTAAATACCCGCGATACTTGATTTTTAGTTTATCTGCAGAAAGTCCGGATAATTTATATACCGCTTCTTCCAATGGAATCAGTTTTTCTTCTCGAACATATTTCCCAAGCAGCCGAGCGAAATTCCCATAAGCCCTAGGATGAGGGTTGTATTTTAAAAAATCTCCTTCTGGAGCCAAAGACCCTGCATCCGAACCAAAACTTATATGAGGTAATTGAATCTGTTTCTGTACATTTTCCTCAGACATGAGAAAATATACCACGTCGACACGACTGCCATCCCGCATCACAAAATCCATAGCTACGTCAGCATAGTGTTTTCCAAGTTCATCAGCTACTTCTTTTAATGTTTTACCAATATATTGTCGCAAGTCAGGATTTTTAAACCCAGCAAACAACACGCCATCTGGGCCAGCAAGATAGCCCAAGTTTTCCCATTCATCTGTATCAATGGTCATTTCCTTTTTGACTTGTGCACGAATATCCGGATCCTTTAACCGTTCCACCCATTTATTATAACCGCCTTCTTGAACCCAGGGTGGCATATGTGCATCCAAACCTGTGGCGCCGGCGATATAGGTATACATATCAGTAGTAATATCTAATCCTTTCTTACGGGCAGCATCAATCCTAGCAATCGCCTCATCCATTTTATAATGATTTTTTACTCCACCAGCTTTCAAATGATAAACTTCAGCACGGATTCCAGCTTTTTCCGAAATGGTGATTAATTCTTCTAACGCTTCCAAAAATTGATTGCTCTCACTACGCAAATGCGATATATACATACCATTATAATCTGAAGCGATTTTACACAATTCAATCAATTCTTCTGTGGAAGAATAAAAGGCGGGAGCATATATAAGTGAAGAGCCGATACCAAGTGCACCTTCCTCCATACCCTGACGCACAAGATTGCGCATATTTTCCATTTCTTGATCTGTTGGTGGACGATTTTCATATCCGATTTCATGAACTCTTAGCGTTGTGGCGCCAATAAATGAGGCAACATTGGTAGATATACCGCGTCGCTCGAGAGATTCTAAGTATTCTCCCAATGTGGTCCAGTCAATATCATACTTAAATTCACCCATACTGGCTTTTTCATCTTCCTTCATCTGTTTATTCAGCGGACCCATGGATCCACCTTCTCCAAATACTTCCAGGGTAACACCTTGTTTTATATCACTGAGAGAACGACCATCAGCGATTAATGAGGTTGTCGCCCAACTAAGCATGTTAATAAATCCAGGAGAAACAGCCATGTTGCTGGCATCAATTTCTTTTTTACCCCGTTCGGGTATGTTCGGCGCTATTTTCGCAATTTTATCTCCTTGTATAGCCAAGTCAGCCGGATAAGGTTTCCCCCCAGTTCCATCATAAATATTTCCATTACGAATAACGGTATCATATTTCGTGCAACCGGCAAAAAATGTAATTACTAAAAAAATTAATAATAGTTTTTTCATAGTTTATCCTGTGTTTGGAATGATGAGGAACCTAACTGCTGTGCCGTAATTATTCTATATGCATGTCTGTATAATCAAAACAACCTAATCATGGACAAAAATTTTATCAATCTAAAGCTTGTTTTAGATCTGCAATAAGGTCATCACCCGATTCAATCCCTACCGAGTATCGAATGAGTGTATTTGATATACCTGCTTCTGCTAATTCTTCCGCGCTTAACAGTGAATGAGATGTTTGAACCGGACGTGTCACCAATGATTCAACTCCACCCAAGCTAGCTGTACAAATCGGATATTCCAACCTACCTATGAATGCATCCGCCGCATGGACATCTCCTGTTAATTCAAAACTTATCATAGCACCAAAACCACAAAGATATTCCTTTGCCCGGTTATGGCTGGGACTGGATTCAAGCCCCGGATAATTCACTTGTTTTACTTTTGGATGACTTTCCAGAAATTGCGCGATTTCCATAGCATTTTGACATTGTCGGTTCATTCTTAATGATAAAGTTTTTATCCCCCTATGGAGTAAAAAACAGGCATTTGGATCCAGAGATCCACCCAAATGATTTAACTTGGATCGTACCTTTGAAATATGAGTCTCGTTACCGATAACTACACCAGCAACAATATCTGTATGACCGTTTAAATATTTTGTTGCTGAATGAAGCGAAATATCAAATCCATGCATCAGGGGGCAATACAATGCCGGGCTAGCAAATGTATTATCAATCATGGAAATCAAGTTATGTTTTTTTACCAGTTCGGTGACTGCTCCCAATTCCGGAATACTGATCAGTGGATTGGTAATCGTTTCTACATATACAACTTTGGTATTGGGCTTCACTTTAGATTCCCAATCGTCTGGAATCATAGCATCAAAAAAATCAACTTCAATGCCATATTGTGGTAGATCATGCTTTACATAATCAGCAGTACCACCATAAAGTGTGCTATGAGCCAACAAATGATCTCCAGATTTCAAGAAGGTGAGTAAAGCTGTTGTGATGGCACTCATCCCACTGGATGTTACCAAAGCTGCTTCGGCCCCTTCTAAAGCCGCCAGTTTTTCATGCAAAGCAATATGGTTTGGTGTATTGTTCAAGCGAATATAGCGCAAGGAATCATAGTCTGTCTGGCCGGCATATTCAAAAGTGGAACTTTGGAAAATGGGAATACTGACCGCCCCCCTAATTCGAGGGTCTGGTTCACCTGCATGGATAAGTTTTGTGTCAAAAGACATATCTTTTTTAGACATTAGTTTATTCCTTTACATCTTTTTTTACATAGGTATCAAGCCAGTTGGCTGTCTCCCAAAGCATATGCATGACGGATTCCCTAGCACGGTAGCCATGACTTTCATGGGGAAGCATAACCAGTTTGGCCGTTGCTCCATGGCCTTTTAAAGCATGGTAAAATCGTTTACTCTGCACTGGAAAAGTGCCTGAATTGTTATCGGCCTCTCCATGAATAAGTAAAATTGGTTCATTAACTTTTTGTGCATGCATAAAAGGCGACATAGCAAAATAAATCTCTGGTGCTTCCCAAAACGTTCTCTCTTCAGATTGAAATCCAAATGGTGTAAGACTGCGGTTATAGGCGCCACTTCTTGCAATTCCTGCTTGAAAAATGTCGGAATGAGCCAATAGGTTGGCAGTCATGAAAGCGCCGTAAGAATGCCCACCTATCGCAATTTGATCTTTCGTTGTAACACCTCTTTCAATCATGATATCTACAGCAGCTTGTGCACTGCCAACCAATTGTTTAACATATACATCATTGGGTTGAGAATCTCCTTCACCAATAATCGGCATCGTAGCGCCAGAAAGTACCGCATAACCATAGGCAAGCATTATTAAAGGGGATGTTGGGCTGATTCGTGAAAATCGATTCGGAGATCCAACTACTTGGGATGCGGCCTTTGATGTTATAAACTCCCTTGGATAAGCCCAAACGAGCATGGGTAGTGGTCCATCACCAGGTTTGCGACCGGGTGGAAGATAAAGTGTTGCAGAAAGATCTATACCATCCGCACGTTTATAGGTGAGCATTTCTTTATAAACGCCCTTCATTTGAGGATAGGGATGTTTAAAGTCTGTAACAGAACTGACTGAACCATCAATTAAACTGCGTAAATAATAATTGGGTATTTCATCTTTGGATTCCCGTCTAGTGAGAACTATCTTTTTTATTGGATCAAAAATACTGATTGCTGTTTCGTAATAGGGTGCTTCTGCCCGCCATATGCGTACAGTGTTTTTTGTTTTCAGATTGAATTCATCTACAAATGGTAGATCTCCTTCAGGGGAAGCACCATTACCAGACATAAACACCGTATGCCTATCTCCGGCCAACAATAGCACAGGCCGTCCATATTGATTTTGGTCAGTCATAGGCCTACCAGGATCCGCATACCTATCTTCATACGAACGATCGATTATTTTTTCAGCACTCTTATTCGATGGATTGACTAACCAGGTCGTGGTTCGTCGGATGGACCATTTTCTTGCAGAAACAAGCGCAATATCGCGATTGCCCCACTGTATACCACTGTATCGAAGATTTAGTTTAACAAGCGGTTCTGGGTTAACGTTAAATGGTGAATCAAGTGTATATACCTGATCTCTGTGTTCTGTTACTACATTTGGGTCTCCACCATCTAATGCTTCCACATAATAAATCGTAGCTCCCAAATCTGCTCTCCAACCAAATGACCTTGGACCTGAAATCACCGCATCCCTACCAATTGGAATAGATTCAGCAAGGGGAATATCACGAAGCGTATGAACTGGATTCCCTTCTATATCCAATACTTCAACTAAAATTGGAAACCGATATAATGGTACCAAATAAGAAAAAGGCTGGTGAATTGTTTCCAATAAAATATAATTGCCATCTGGTGATGGTTCATTGCGACGGATGATTCCCGGCTGACCAATCTTTTTGGTCTTGCCTTTCAGATTTACATAAACTACTTGGGCATTCATATAATATTTAAAAAGTGCTTCGTCATAAGAATTGGTTAAAAGATCTTGGTAGGTTCGTGCTGCAGCTTTTTTCCCTAAGTTTTCCTGAACCACGGGACCTTTAGGCACTGAGGATAGCTTTGGCGGATCCCCCCTACCACTAATAATGGTTTTTGTGACCAATCCTTTGCTGTTGGATAACCAATAAAATGGGGTTCCATAAATAGTATTCAGCGGTGACTTAAATAATAATTTTGCTTTGCTACTTTTAATATCAACTGTATATAAATTAATCTGAGATCCCCTTATTACCGTCATAGCAATATGTTTTCCATTCGGAGACCAACCCACATTTGAAATACGGCCATCTTTTGGCAGACCTTTAATAATTTTTTGCCTACCAGATTTTATCTCCTGAACTACTATCCCGGTGTAATAACTACTTCGACTTCTACCATTTGTCCTAGGGTTAATGCGAAGCCCTGCCAGTCGCAATTCGGTTTGGGATAATTCTTCAATGGATGGCAGACTAGCCCGTTCCAATATCAAAATATGTTTTTTATCTGAAGATATAGAAACTACAGGTGTCAAAGGTGCATCCACCAAATCTCTAATCGCTTTTGGAGGCATTTTGTAACCATCATCCCCAACAGCGCCTGTTGTAATGGTTAGAAAAAAAATAATGAATATTTTAACAGTTTTTTTCATAGATAACTCCAAGTATTAATAATTCCATTTCATCAAATCTTCCGGAAAAGATTGCAGCATTCCTTTTTCCCGCACCAATGCTTCTAAATCATCTAATTCAGAAGGTAAAAAATCCGTGAAATTTTCATTGCCATTTTCAGTTACTACAACGGTATCCTCATAGCGAAGGTATAAATTTTCCTCAGGTACCCACATTTGGGGATCCACAGAAAAAACATGTCCAACTTTTAATGGACCTTTTCGGTAAGGGCCATCATCGTGAACGGCCAACCCTACTGGGTGGGAAAGTACTCCACCACCGGTTCTCACCATTTTTTCTGCTGCTTTTTTATAAATATTTTTTGAGAATTTATATCGTCTCATAATAGGTTTCATTTTCTTTTGGGCTTCTTCCAAAATTTGATTTGTTGTGATCCCCGGTCGGATAATATCCAATACAACATTTCGATATTCAAGGATAATTTGGAGTAATTCCCGCTGCCAAGGTTCATAGACACCATTTACCGGCCACATACGGCCAATATCGCTGACATAATAACGAAAGTCAGGTGCATAATCCATGAGAACCATATCACCACTCTTCAATTGGCTATCATTTCGGTAATAGTGTCCATTACTAATATTAGCCGTACCAGATGCTGTAATAGATCGATAAGCCTCCAGTCGTGCCCCATTGATCAAATACACATATCTGGCCACGCCATCTAATTGGTATTCCCAAGCGCCTGGCTCCGTACTTTTGATCGCCTCAATCATGCCCAATCCTGCTAATTGTGAAGCCCGGCGTATTAATGCGATCTCTCTAGGACTTTTCACACTTCTCAGGTTATCAATGATCGGAGTCAAATCTTTTACCACATTACGGCGATTCCGCGTTCGAAGCAATTGAACATAGCGGCCCTCACGGCTGATCCTGCCATCCCAGACATCGGCTGCAATAGATGCATTTGCTACTTCCAACTCATACCGACTTTGGCCTTGCCCTTCAGCTGGTGTAAACATGGTATAGACTGTGGTGCTACTTTTTAAATCGGGCGGAAAGTTTTCTCGCATTTCATCTGTAGATCGAACTGCATCGACACCCACTAATTTTTTAATCAATTTGTCATCATCCGCATTTAGAATTCGCCCCTCACTTCGCTCCAATCGTTCATTGCGAGGTGGCATATATAAAGTCACCTTCTTATCCCGACCATCCAAAAGGATATATGCATGCGGTGTTTCAATACCGCTCAAATAATAGAATGCATTTGTTTGTCGCGGCATGATAAAGCCATTGGAAAGCGGGAACCCTTGAACAATAGCCACCGCATCGTCCCCTATTTGATCAAAGACACCTTTCCATCGTTTTTTGAATTCTTCTGGCGGAAAGTCCACTTGATAGTTTTGACTCAACAATACAGAAAATAATATTAGAAATAAAATGCATGTTTTTCTCATATATACCTCCTCAAGGATAGCCTATTTTATTTTTTTTTAGTAGAAGAAAATACTTTCATTTCAAACCGTTCTACAACGGTCGACTCGCTATTCAAATTGTGCCTTGTTTTATAGAATAGTTCGCCCTTATGCTTTGCAGTTATATTTTAAAACAATTCTATTCATAAGAAGGATTTAAGTTATGAGGCAGTTAGATTCATCGATCAGGGCAAACCGATGTCAGCTTTATGGGCTCGTTACTTTACGTGTTCTCATTGGTTGGCATTTTTTGTATGAAGGCATTTCAAAAATAATTAATCCATACTGGTCATCTGCTGCGTACCTACTGGATTCTAAATGGATATTTTCAGGATTAGCCGAAACTATTGTATCTAACCCTAATTTATTGGGTATTTCTGATTTCGTAAATATGTGGGGTTTGACTTTGGTCGGTGCATCTCTCCTTTTAGGTTTATGTAGCCGTTATTCTGCTTTAGTGGGAATGGGTTTTGTAATACTATATTATCTTTTTGCTCCTCCCTTTCTAGGTTTGGAATATGCCAGACCAGGAGAAGGCAGTTATATTATTGTAAATAAAAATTTAATTGAGGCCTGTGCACTGTGGGTGTTATATACATTTCCCACAGGCCAAATAATCGGTCTAGATCGATTATTAACCAAATCAGAATCAAATTAGAGGAAACATAGCATGAGTGAAAATAGCAACAAGCAAAATAATGACATGGAACGTCGGGAATTGTTAAAAGGGCTTGCCACTGTACCAGTGCTTGGTCTGTTTCTTGTTAATCTTTGGCAAAAGTTACGTAGAGACACATTAAAGAAATCAAACATCCTCTCCAATTTGGTTCAAGAAAAATCTGCGCCGGCGGTTGTTAAAGACCTCTCAGATAGTAGGCACTTGAATATTGGTATCATTGGTTATGGTGGCCGTGGATCGCACCTGATTCGCGGCGCAGGCTTTGCCACCAAGGGTTGGACGGATACGGTATCAGAAAATGCTCGGAAAAATAAATTAGATAAACAATTTGCAACATTCATGAGTCAGGAAGATTTGAATTGCTCTCTTGTTGGTGTCTGTGATTTATTTGATGTAAATGCAGAACTGGCGATGAATGCATCCCAGAATGAAGTTCGCCCAGGAGGAAAACCGCAAGCAACAGCAACCAGGTATCGCCACTATACCGAATTATTGGCTAATGACGATATTGATGCTGTTGTAGTCGCAACACCGGATCATTGGCATTCTCGAATTTCAATTGATGCCGCAAAAGCAGGGAAACATGTTTACTGTGAAAAAGGGTTGACCCGTACATTTGATGAGGCAGTCGATCTTTATGATACAGTGAAAAAAACAGGAATAACCTTCCAGCTTGGGCACCAAAACCGCCAAGTAGAAGCAAATGAAAAAGCTAAACAGATCATAGATCAAGGGCTCCTTGGTCCGATCAACTTAGTAGAGATTGCCACCAACAGAAATTCCCCTTGGGGTGCATGGGTATGGGGCATCCATCCAAAAGGGAATAAAAAAACAATTGATTGGGACACCTTCCAGGAACCTTCCCCAAACAAGGTTCCATTTGGTGAAGAAGCTTTAAAACGATTCTTTAGATGGCGATGTTGGTTTGACTATGGCACGGGTTTGTCTGGCGATCTACTATCCCATGATTTTGACGCTATCAACCAAATGATGGAAGTTGGTATTCCAAAATATGCTTCTTCCACTGGGGGAATCTATTTTTACAAAGATGGTAGAGATGTCCCTGATGTATGGAACGCTACTTTTGAATATCCGGATAAGGATCTGACTTTGCTTTATAGTGCCACGCTATCCAGCAATAATCCACGAGGAAATCGGATTATGGGCCATGATGCATCCATGCAGATGGGTGGACAAAGTGGTGGCGGATCCGTTCATGGTTTTGTTGTTACGGCCGACTCAGAGTCTACTCAATATAAAGATCGTTTGAATAGCGGTATTATTAATACAAGATACCCGATCTATACCTATTCTCCGGGGTCAAAACAGATAGATGGGGTCACATCTGCCACGTCACGGTATTTTGCAAATAAAGGATTATTGTACACCTATCGCGAAGGAAAACGAGTGGATCCAACTCACCTGCACATTAAAGATTGGCTAGATTCAATTCGTGATGGTTCACAGCCCAAATGTAATATTGAAGTGGCCTTCCACGAAGCAGTGGCTTGTCATATGGCAACTGAGTCTTATCTTCAAGGTCGTAGGATCGAATGGGATCCAGTGAACCGTAAGTTGATATAATCACAGCAGGCGCTATCTAATGACAAAAAACTTCCGATTGGGGGGCATGATGTTCCTCCAGTACGCATTGTGGGGTGCCTGGTTACCTTTAACTGCCCGTTATCTCTCGGCCAGCATTGCCGAGGGGGGACTGGGTTTTAGTGGTGCACAAATCGGCATGATCTTGGGGTTGGCCGGTTCTATTGGTGCCGTGGCGGCACCATTCATTGCAGGACAGTTTGCTGACCGTTATTTCAGCACTGAACGGATTTTGGCCTTTCTTGTCATAACAGGTGGATTTGTTAAATGGTATACTTCCTCTCAGACCGACTATACATCATGGCTCTATCTATCCATAATATATAGTGTACTATATATGCCCACGTTGGCCTTGTCTAATTCTGTGGCATTTTCTCATATTGACGATAAAGAGAATAACTTCCCTAAAATCAGGGTTTGGGGCACTATTGGATGGATTGCTGCCAGTTGGGCCTTTCCTATGATCTGGCTCCAACAGGATCTATCATTTCAGCTTATGCCACCATTTATTTCTGGTCCAGAAGTAGCTAATGTAACCGCTCGTTTGGCAGATGCTTTAAAATTTTCCGCGATGATTTCCATTTCATATGGTATCTTTTGCTTCATGCTTCCCCATACACCACCAAAAGCCGATGCAGTGGAAAAGCTAGCATTCAAAAAAGCTTTTGCATTATTTAACTATAAATCATTTACAATTCTGGTCCTTGCAAGTTTAGCTGTTAGCATCATCCATCAAATCTATTTCCTCCAAACTGCGCCTTTCCTTTCTGCCATTGGAATAAAAGATAGTGCGATTGGTCCGGCCATGACCATTGGCCAGTTTGCTGAAATAGCCACAATGGCTTATCTGGGCTTTTTCTTGAAGCGGTTGGGCTTTAGAAAAGTGATCGCTATTGGAGTCTTTGCATATTTTGCCCGTTATGCCATTTTCGGAACCACCATTTTCCCTGCCTGGATCATGGTATTAAGTCAAGCACTTCATGGTTTTTGCTATGCCTTCTTTTTTGCAGCTGGATATATTTACGTTGATAAAATTGCTGATGAGGATGTACGCCATTCGGCCCAAACAGTTTTTGGCATAATCATTTTAGGTGGTGGCCCCGTAATAGGAGGATGGCTATCTGGGAAACTTCAAGAAATCAATACCACAGCTGGCATCTTTGATTATGCTACTTTTTGGTATACCCTTGCTGGTATTGGACTGGTTACAGCATTATTCTTTTTCTCATTATTCAAAGATGAAACCAAAAAAGCGTGATTAAAAGTCGGTTAGGTATCGGTTTCATAGGCGGTGGTTTTATCACCCGCTTTCATATTCAATCTTTAGTTGGTGTACGAGATGCAGATGTGGTGGGAGTCATGTCTCGCACAAAAGCATCGGCTGAAGAATCGGCTGCCTTGGCACGGACCGTTGGTGTAGGCAGTAACGCCAAAGCTTATGATTCCATTACTGACATGATTGCCGATTCTAATATCCATGCTTTATGGGTGTGTTCTCCCAATTTCGCAAGAGTCGAAACATTTGAAGAAATTGCCAATGCCATTTCATCCGGAAAAGGTGAATTAATCGGGGTAACCTGTGAAAAACCCTTAGGTCGAAATGTTGCAGAAGCAAAAAAAGTTTTAGAACTGACAAAAAGCGTAAACCTTTTGGATGGTTACCTGGAAAATCAAGTTTTTTCCCCTTCGATCACCCGCGGCAAAGAGATTGTTTGGGCTAGAGGCGCAGCAACTACTGGCCGTCCTTATTTAGCCCGGGCCGCTGAGGAGCATAGTGGTCCCCATATGCCTTGGTTTTGGGAAGGGGCCCTACAAGGTGGTGGGGTTTTGAATGATATGATGTGCCATTCTGTTGAGGAAGCGCGTTTCATGTTAACAGAGCCTGGCAAACCTCGCGATTCCATCACACCAATCAGTATCAGTGCGCATACCGATTGCCTAAAATGGCAGCGTCCCGAATATGTAAAAATCCTATCTGATAACAGTAATGGAGAAACAGATTATTCAAAACGACCATCAGAAGATTTTGCCCGTTCCTTAATTGAATATCTAGATGAAGATAAAAATAAACTGATTGTTGAAACCACCACATCCTGGTGCTTTGTAGGTGAAGGATTGCGCCTCAGTCTGGAACTGTTTGGGCCGGAATATTCCATGTTTGTCAATACACTGGACCCGGATTTAAAAGTATTTTTTAGTCGTAAAGTAGCTGGTTCAGAAGGAGAAGACCTTGTTGAAAAACAGAATGCAGAATCCGGTGGTATGCCCGTGGTTAGTAATGAAGCAGAAGTCTATGGTTATACAGCTGAGAACAGGCATATGGTACAATCCTTTGCAAACGGTAACCGACCCGAAGAGAATTTTGACGATGGACTAGAAGTTACACGACTTCTTATGGCTGCCTACATGAGTGCAGAACAAGAAAAAACGATACAACTTCCTAATTCAGATATTGACACTTTTATACCTGCTGTAGCACGAGGTGAATGGAACCCGAAAAGTTAGTCTATGAAAAAGATTAGTCTATTCTTAACAACATTCATTATGATCGGTTGTTCATCTAATGCAGAATGGACTGTCCTTTTTGATGGAAAGATTGTTAAAGGCCTCCGGGGATATAAACAATCGGGATTCCCCGATTCATGGGAAGTTGTTGATGGAACATTAAAAACCATACCCGGCCATGGTGTGGACTTGATCAGTGAGGAAGTTTATAATAATTTTGAGTTGGAATTGGAATGGAAGGTACCCGAAGGAGGGAATAGCGGTATTTTCTATTTCGCAACTGAAGAAGGAGATTATATTTGGCAGTCAGCACCAGAGATGCAGGTATTGGATGATGAAAAACATACAGATGGGAAAAATACACTTACTTCTGCTGGTGCACTTTATGCCATGATTGCTCCATCTACCAGTGTTGTCAATCCGGTTGGTTCATTTAATCAGGTTCGAATCAAAGTAAAAGATAACCACGTAGAGCATTGGTTAAATGGGACAAAGATCGTCGAATATGTTTATGGCAGCGATATGATGTGGGACTTGGTAGCCAAAAGTAAATTCAGTACAATGTCTCAATTCGCGAAAGCGTCCGAAGGTCATATTGGCCTCCAAGGAGATCATGGAGTGATATGGTATAAAAACATTCGAATTCGCAGACTATAAAATGAAACGTCGAGATTTTATTAAACAATCTGCTGCAATTACTGGGGGGCTTACGCTTACTGGAATCGGCAGCTCTATTATTTCAGGCTGCAGCACTTCTGAAACCTTCAAAATATCACTTGCTGAATGGTCATTACACCGCTCCCTGCAAAGTGGAGATATAGATCATCTTGATTTTTATTCAATTGCAAAAAATGAATTCGAAATTTCAGCGGTTGAATACGTGAATTCTTTTTTCTTCGATAAAGCAACAAATATCAGTTATCTCAAAGAAATGAAAACAAGGGCAAATGATCTGGGGGTAAAAAGCCTTCTGATCATGTGTGATAATGAAGGAAATCTTGGCGATCCAGATTCGAATAAAAGAACACAAGCCATTGAAAATCATTACAAATGGGCGGAAGCTGCTCAATATTTGGGCTGCCATTCCATTCGTGTAAATGCTCGGAGCTTTGGTACATACGATGAGCAAATTGAATTGGCTACTAATGGTTTACGCCGTCTTACAGAATTTGGAGATACACTGGACATCAACACGATTGTTGAAAACCATGGCGGACTTTCATCAAACGGGGAATGGCTGTCAGCTGTTATGGAAAAAGTGGACCACCCTCGCGTAGGTACTCTACCAGACTTTGGAAATTTTCTGCTTGAAGAAGACGTATGGTATGACCGATATAAAGGGATGAAAGAACTCATGCCATATGCCAAAGCCGTAAGTGCTAAAAGCCATGAGTTTGATAAAAATGGCAATGAAACCGGGACTGATTATTACAAAATGTTGAAAATAGTCTTAGACGCAGGTTATGATGGTTACGTGGGGATTGAATATGAAGGCACCGTCCATAGTGAGATGGAGGGCATACGGCTTACACTTGAACTATTAAAAAAAGTAAGGAAAAAATAGCGTAGACACTACCAATAATCCTTTTCAATCAATTTATCCTTATCTTTCTTTGATTTATTTTTCTTCGATTTTTTTCCGGCTCCAGTCATAGCCTTTAATATTAAGCCGGCAAATCCAAGCTTTCCCCACTCCTCATATTTTTCTTTTTTTTGTTTATCTTTTCCCATAATTAATATTACATATTTGTAGGCTGGTATGCTTCAATAAATTCCTTGGGCATTGGGAAAAGTTTCCCATCCTTTAATCTTATGCAAACCCAATCTGTGGCACCGCGAAAAACAGTTTTATTATCTTTTTTCCTAAAAATTTGATATTCTCTACGACTTTTATATTTTCCATCATTATTGATAATCCATGTGCAAACGATAAGCTGATCGCCCTCAAAAGTTGGCACCAGATAATTCAGTTCGTGCCTTCGGGCCACCATAGCGCAATCCATAGCAATATAGTCTTCAGGCTTTAATCCCAACGTATCGGAATGTCTCCATGCCGCTTCCATGGACCAATCTAAATAAGCTTTATTATTTGCATGTCCCAATTCATCAATATCGGTTTCTTTTACTTCAATTTTTATAATAAACGGATTGGGATAATCCAGATTCATTTCTTTTCCAAAACCAAGAACAATCCCATGTTTTTTGGGATTGTAATTGGTCCTTCAAGATTGAATTCCTGGTAAGCTTGCAAGGTATCAACTTTAGGTGAAAAAAGTCGATTGGATTTGAATCCAATTTGTTTCCAATCCATATCTAAGTTGACCTTCTCATCCTGTTCACTCCAAGACGCCAACGCAATGAGCATCCGATCAGATTTTAAATAGGAAGTGGCGATAATATTCTCATGATTGGTTTTTACCGGTGAATTTTCCAACCAATAACCCTTCATTTCACTGTTTTCAATCTCAAAGTCGTCCATCAATTTCCAGATTGGGCGAACATCATACTTCCCATACATACGCGTCGTCATACCATAAAGCATTCCTCTATAAGGATGCCCTCCACCTTGGAGCATTTCCCCCATAAGTCCAAATGGCAGTCCCGATACTTCTGTGAACCAATAATCTTTATCTTTTTCATATTCAAAATATTCACCAAACCATAGTCGAGAGATAAAAGGAAAATGTTCCATATACAACATAGTGCTATTAATAAATCCGTCTCTTGGGTTAAACTGGTTCGCTGAATGGAGATCGATTACAACTTCCGGTCGATGCTCATGTAAAATCGATACTATCCGTTTCACTGTCTCCCGACTGAAAGCAATATCATCCAGATATAAGCCGTCTATCTCCTGGTTTTTTGCCAACCAGTTAAGACCTTCCACGTAATAATTTGTCCACCGGGAAGTACCTTTATTTAGAATGGCGGCATCATCTACTGACCATGCATGCCAGGCCGAATGATAATGATCCCGCAAATGTTCCTGGAGCCAGGAGTGACCACCTCCTTCTCCATCATTAAAGATTTCAAATCCCAAACTACGCATGGCAAAAATTTCATGTGTCTTGTATGTAAGTTCACGGATAGTATTGTAGAGTTTTACCTTCACATTTTTCTGGTGGGCTTCTTGTATATAATTTGTCTGTTTTCCCAAATTAAAAAATGGATAATTGATATAAGGATTAATCTCATTGGCATGATGGATATTGACCACTGTACCGCCCCAGGAAATCACCGTATCCACTGGTACATATTTATGGACAAAGCGTGTTTGAAAATGGTCTTTGGTATTGAGAAGTTTAAAAGGGGTAATTAAAAATTTAATATTGAAATGAAGGGTATCCCCTGCTAACATAGAGCGCGAACCACTATAATTGCGAACCAATACGTGGTCTTTATTTGTCTCTATACGAATACCGCCATTCCCATCGTTTTCCCATGATTTAGGAAGGACTAATGGTTGATTCTGATAAAAATTGGTATTTAAAGGACGAATATAATTCTCATCGCGCAATACATATTGAATTCCTTTGTTGATTCCTCCTAACCAAACGCCTTCCTGGTGGTTTTTTACATCCCATTTCCAATTAACTTTATCTGGGGTTTTTTGTCCTTTATGACCCAACCCAAGAATATATGTTGCTGCATCGGAAAGCATATAAATCGGTACTTCAATATTTTCAATAAATACGTCATTTTTTGCTACCAATCTGATTTGATAATCCAACATGCCTTCATATTCCATCGCACCACTAATTAATAACTCAAACTTTTTCGATTCATTTTTTACCCTCCAGGACATCCGACTCTTTGATTCAGTAATAGGTTTAAATGAGGTTGATGCCCAAGATTCTAATTGTCCCCCAACTGTAACATTAAATGCAATAGGCTGCGATAAAATATGATTCGGTTTATTATCTAAACCCGTCATTTCAGGGTTAAAGTAACTATTAATTTGATCGGGTAAACCCATATGACCTAAACGAACTTTTCGTCCGAGAACCGAAAGCAATTTTCCTGAATATTCAACAGGCGTAAATGGTGGAATAATAAAATTGGGGTCTGTACCGATAGTTGAATTAAGCCAACGCATACGAGTCATATTCTCTGGGTAATCATCCCCGCTATTGGATGCTATCTCATCCTCAATTGTTATGTTTACCAATACTTTTTGTGCGGGTGCATTTCGAGGCGTGATTGTAATTCCGCCTGAAAATCGGCCACTTTTATTATCAGGAATTTGGACACCAAACCATAATGGCTGTACAAATCCTTTATCGATTGAAATAGGTTTCTTAAAAGACTGCCCTTTTAAATCAACACCACCCAAATTAAAGCAGATGAATTCAGAAGCGTTTATCGATGCACCGCTTAAAGAAGTAAAATCAGTGTATAGGACATTTAAATCATTTAATGATTGTTCTTTAGCTAATACACCAATTTGAAAGGTATAATATTCTCCGCGTTTTGCAGATCCTTCGAATGAATTAATCAACTGCCGATCAGCCCAGCGCTTTGGAATAAAGTTGGGCATCCGTATGGAATGGGTTCGATCTTCAGAAAATAAGATATAGCTGGAGTTGGCATTATTAAATAATTGTTCTGTTTCTGAAACCGTAGCAATGACTTCCATCGGAAAAAAACTGTGAAAATTATCCACCGATTGTATGTGAGTTACTTTCCCTTGTGGTAGAGAATTAAAAAGATTATCACTGATTTCTCCAATGGCATTAAGCCAATTTTCATCAGCTGTTTGGTTTGATGATAAATAATTGATTTTTGGATACCAACCGCCGGTTGATTCAAATGGGAAATAATAGACGTGATAAATGTTAGATCTATTATTGGGTTCGAAAATGATTTCACCGAATTCATTATTAATCGATTTGACAATAACGTTATGAAGTGCCTGATCTGATTGCGGATCTACCACAAAGACTGCTTTATCTTGTGGATTATCGTCACTTCTTCTCCAGGGTATTCGAACACCAACTGCTGGATGGTTTGATTCGGTCTTAACTACTGCCCTATGATTACCCCACGAACGACCTTTTTCTTTTGCCAAAAGATGGGGTTCCCAATTACCCGCTTCCCAAATGACTCCATCAATTATGTTGTCTTCTTTCCCAGTTTCATTTTGCTTTGGAATATTTTGGTTTTGGGAACAGGTGATCAGTGCTAGACAAAAGATTAAAGTGAATAGACGCTGCAGTTTCGTCCAATCAAACATGATATATTCCTATTGAATAACGGCCAGGGCTGTGTTAATTAAAATCGCTTTATAACCCTCCCCAGAACTCTCTTTTTTCATCGCTTTAAGCAATTTTATATATTGTTCACTTTTGGCAATATTGTTACAATAATCTAAAAGGATATTTTGAAGACTTTCATCAGGATCATATGGCTTACCTACCCCCAAATTTTCAGGCCATTCTTTACTCGCCTCTATGGCAGAAATAGCTTTTTTGATTTTACCAGTTTTAATCAAATCTAGAGATTTCCTGATTAGTGCCCATTCAAAGAGTTGGCGGCTTTCCCTAGCCATTTCTGAAGGCAATACTTGAACAGATTTTAAAATATCAATGCTTTCATCCCATTGCTCTGTATATAGAAGAGAACGCGCATGCATTATGCTCACATTAAAATTTTCAGGGAACTGTTCAAAGGCATTAGAGGATAAACGATAAGATTCATTCCAGTTGTTGTGTTTTTGATAGAATTGGACTGCATTCATATTCACTCGCCACGAATGTGGGCTTAATGTAATTGATCGAGCTAAATCTTTTTTTACCTCAGATAAATTCAATTTTTCTTTTAATGATGCCCGCGCAATATAAAATGGGGCATAATCTGGATTATCTTCTAATGAATTCATTAGAGCCATGGCTTCACGATCCCTATTTTTACCCCAATAATTCAAAGCCAAATAATATTTCCATTTCCAACTATCACTGTTTTCAACAGCCCATTCAAGAGCTCGAATTGTTTCACGTCGAAAAGGAAACACAAACTCAGAAGATATTTCGGTTGCCTGCTCCAGTACTTCACCATCCATTTTCAAGTAAGCAATCCATAAATATATTAACGGGGTTTCACTCATTTCTACTGCGTTTTTAAGCAATGCTATTGCTTCTTCATTTAAGCCACGGTTGTGATACGAAATTGCCAATTCGAGATGAATTTGATCAGGATATTCATTTTGGATAAAATTTGAATAGCGATCCCAGTTATTGCCGGAAGGATTCAGAAAATATTTTTCCAAATTTACAAAATGATGCAGTGGGTCAATCTCTAACAATTGGTTAAGTGTTTCACTGGTTCCTTTTTTATTCCCTAATTCCCTGTAGGCAATTGATTTAACCTGATATGCATTGATATTGTAGCGATTAAAGTCTAGCGCCTGGTTAGCGTATTCCACAGCCAAACTATACTGCCTCTCTATCAAAGATATTTCAGCCATTTGCGTATATGCTGCAGATCGAAAAGCAATTGATCTCGCTGCCCAGCCAAAAGCTTCTTTAGCATCTGCCAATTCGCCCATAGCTCGATATAAATTACCAGCCATATAATTATATTCAGCATGATAGGCATTCAGCTGAAGACATTTATTGATTGCTGATAATCCTTTAGCATATTCCCCGGAGCGATAATACAGATCGGCCATACCTTTAAGTGCGCCACTGTTAAGTGGATTTTCAATTAAAATATCTTCAAAACTTTTTTCTGCCTGTTCATATCTCCGTGCTTTTAGATATTCCATGCCCTGATTCAATTGTTTATCTGTTTTAGATACAGCAGCCAACACGTCAGGATCCGTATTAAATGCCCGGGTTAATTGTAATTTATTTGGATTGGAATAATAATGGAGATCAAGTGCATTGATAACCACTTCGTAATCATTCGCTGTTTCATGTAAAATTGTAAATGAATTCAATTCCATGGGTTGAAATTTTACTTGCTGCGCAAATATTGTTTCACCGCCACTTAGAATATTTATTTCGCCTTTTCGTTCCGCTAGTGAATGGACATTGACCTGGATTTTATTATCGGTTTTGTTAACATACATTACCCCATACTGGGATGCTTCATTCATCCCACCCGTAGCCTTGATCGGAAACCAGGACTCATGCCATTGATCCGTACTATAGGGATCGAACCCTGCTTTTTTTATGGGATTAAAGTGATCTCCCGGCGAATATTGAACCAATTGCCTTCCAGCCTGAAATTCAATGTATTGCCCATCAGTATCTGTCAGTAGTTCTTCCCAGACGCCCCCCTGCCTGGAAAGGGCCCATAGCCATATTTTTTGTCCAGGCATCTCACTGTAACGTGCCCAATGACCAAAACCATACTTATCTTTGTGGTAGTAGCCGCCAAAAAAATCATTAAAGGCTCCAACAACATGATAGGATTTGTGTCCTTCGAATCGGTTGTTATCGTATAAAGATATATTTCTATTTTGATCATCAATTGGCCAGGACCTAGCTTCACCACTATGCTTTAAATACTGATTCCCAGGTGCAATCAACTCCAGGTCATCTTGAGCAAAAGCGGCTGCTGTCATCCAATTATAATAGGGCTGGATCATTGGTGTTGGGTTATACCATTTGGCATATGTATCAAAACTGGAACGATCTTTTTGTAAATTAATCTCTACCCGCCAGTGTGTTCTCGATGGTAAATCCATCCCACCAACAAACGTCGACACACTTCCATCAGGATTACTACGTGTCAAATAATCTACAGGCGTTGCTGTTGCAGGTGTATGGCCAATCACACCAAAATTGAATTCAATTCCACCGGAAGTCCAAGGACCACGCAAGGAAATATTCCGAAATTTCATTACCTCATTGCGGTAAATAAATTCTTCTCCATTTGATTTATCAATAGCTCCCCACACCTTCCCACCTACTTCGGGAAGCACATAAACTTCAATATGGGGATTTTCCATTTTAACCACTTTCCAATCTTTTGGAAAGCCCTCGTGGCTATATCCTTCAAATGAGTGATACGGATATAAGCGACTGTCTTTGGTCAATATTGGAATGGGGTTAGGATCAGAAAATGGATAGGTTTTGAGCGTACGGTAATCTTCGCTAATGATAGCACTTTCATTAGAGCAACAAATCAAAAAAAGAGATAAGATTAATAGAAATATTTTCACCATGACAATTCTTCCAGTTAAAGTTTATAGAAAAACCAAGTTAACATTACTTTATGCGACTTAGTTCTGCTTCAGCCGCCATAAATCCATTGGCTTGCCAAGCATCATCCTTTACAATTTTATTAAATATTTCTATCGCTGCTTCTCGGTTACCATTCACAAACTGAAGGTTACCCATCCCATAACCAACTGTACAAAGCTCGAATCCACCTGCCGTTTCAAAATCGATTGTTTCTGCCTGTGATTTGGCCCCATTATAAACAAGAATACATTTGTAATAATTTCCTGAATAACCCATCCCCTCTTGAATTGGAGCAACAATTTTTTGTGCTTCTTCATCACGGCCGAGTCGTCTATGACAATTATAAACCCAGTTGATAGAAGCTAATAAAGATACATTATCAGCACTGTATTCATAACTTTTTTGAAAAACATCTAAGGCCATTTCAAATTCGGCTTTAAAATAATAACAAATACCTAGATAATACCAAATTGCCCAATTGAGATTATCAGTATACTTTAAATTATTTGCTTTGATAAAATTATGATGTACACCAGCTTGAGTTAAATCCTCTATCGCTTTATCCCAATCCCTTACACTAATATAGCGTTGTCCTCGCCTTTTGAAAATTTCTGCCGTATTTGGATTGAGGTTTAGGCTATGAGTATATAATGCAATCGCTTCCCGAAATCTCTTTAATCCTTCCAGTTTTGCTCCTTTTTCTAAAAGTAAATCTAAATTATTTGGATTAAGAGAAAGCTTTTGATCGATCTCCATTAAAAGACTGTCATTATTTGAGCCAGAATAAAGTTTCTCCCCAAGTTTTGAAATAGCTTCCGGTTCGGGCTTCACCGGTTCTTTTCCGCAAGAAACGATCAAAATCACTATCAATGAACTTTTAAACCAATTCATAATAAATAATTTGTTTTTCTAATACCGATTATACTTTTTCAGAATACTGATTAATTCTTTGTGGGGTAGCGCGTAGACTGTATTCCCATTTATACCTTCCATAGTTTCAGCTGCAACCAAGGCATTAACAATAGATTCCTCCACAGCAAAAGCAGTGGATTCAAAAAACGGCGACAATTGTTCATTGGGTAACATTTTTACCTGCTGTGTTTCATATCGATTTGCCGCATTATTCGTTGCAGTAGAAAAAGCAATAAAGATATCTCCTGATGAATTGGAGCCATAACCTCCAACCCGAGAGATTCCAATCGGTACACGTCGTGCTAATCTTTTTAACTGATGCGGCAATAACGGTGCATCAGTGGCGACAATCACAATGATTGATCCAACTCCATCAACATTAACTGACGAATGCCTTTTACGCTGATAACCTTTGATGTCCTTTCCAACAGGAACCCCGGAAATAGTTAAAGATTTTCGCGAGCCATAATTGGCCTGAACTAAAACACCAATGGTGTATTTTACATTGTTTACTTTGATAACCCTAGAAGATGTACCAATTCCTCCTTTGAACCCATGGCAAACCATCCCCGTACCACCACCTACATTACCTTCTATTACTTTACCGCTAGTTGCAGAATTAAGGGCTGTATAGGCATGTTCCTTTTTAACGTGGTGACCATTGATATCATTAAGACCGCCATCATAGGTTTCAGCAACTACCGGCAAGGCCCAGAATATTCCGGGTGCATTAGGAAGCGGATCAAAATATTTATTATCATATCCCCATTGGACGATTGCATCACGCACAACTCCCACACTGTGAGTATTGGTAATGGCAACAGGTCCCTCTAAAAACCCAGATTCCTCTACCCATGTTGTACCTGTCATCTCACCATTTCCATTCAAAGAATACCAACCTGCAAAAACAGGGTCGTATTTTTTCCCCTTGGGCAAAACAACTGTAACACCTGTTCGAACTGGCCCCTTTCCCACAACCAATTTCCCATCTCCTTTGATAATGGTACTGTGACCAACTAAAATACCTTCTACATCAGTGATTGCATTGTTTGGCCCGGTTTTTCCTTCAAATGAAATACCTAAATCTCGGGCACGAGGTTTTGAATCTGCAAATATGATTGTATTATGAGAACAGAATAACAATAGACAGACAAATAAAAATTTAAATTTATTATTCATGAATCTTTTTCATTTTTATTTTTTCAATAATATAGATTTTTTCACCTTGAAACAGTTTCTCTTTAACGGACCAAGGAAACCAAATAATTACTGAAAAATTGATCGGTTTTCCGGTTGGTTTTTCTCCCAGCCATTCACCCAAATGGGTCCCGGTTACATCAGCCTCTTCGCAGACACCTTGTGGCCCAATGACAATATCAGTCAGATCAAAATGTATATCGGGAAAAGCCGAAAGCAAACTTGTATAAAATGCTTGAGCGCCTTCATGTCCGTCCCAGCGCACTTGTTCTTGCACCAATTCATAAGCGCAATCGGCAGTAAGAGTAGAAATCAGGCCTGGTAAATCACGATTATCCTCAGCGATAGAATGTTTTTTATATAAATCCCGAATTACTTCATATTCGTGATTATCTGGGGTACGTCGGTATTTTTCTAATATTTGAATTTTTTCAGCCATCTATCATATCCTACTCACCTACATGTTCAATGCGAAGTTGGGGCTTCGCATTTTGCCATTCAATAATAAAAAGGTCACCATACTGATTATCCTCAATGGTGATTTCTTCAACCACACCAAATAGTAAAATTAAATTTGGTATCGTGTTTGAATGGCCTACAATTATCACATGTTGATTACAATTGGCAAGTGCAATATCAACCTGAGCTTCAGGATCTTTGGCTGTTTTAATAATAATGTCAGTGCTCCACTGTTTTGCTAGTGGTGCCGCTGTCTGCTGTGTACGGGTATATTCACTGGAATAAATCAATCCCGGCGTAATATCTGCCATGGCCTGTGCCAGGACATTGGAACGAGCAAAACCCGCCCTGGTTAATTCGGGGTTGTCTTCACCCTTAATAACCTGTTTTTCTGCATGACGAAAAAGGTAAACTGCTTTTGGATAACAGGTAAAATCTTCTGCTTGATAAGCACTTTTGGGAGCAGTACACCCGGAGAATTGAATTAATATAATAATAATTACTTTTTTCATATTGATATATAATCAATTCCATTATTCCTAAAAAGATCTAGAGAAAATTATTCAATTCAAAAATGATGATTGATCCAGTGAATGATTATTTCGAGTTCGGAGCACCTCCGCTCAGCTTCACTTCCTCCCATGTTTCCCCGGTCTTTGCCTCCATTTTTTTAGGGCTGATTCTGCCTCCTTCAACACCACCATTCAACCGAATGGTTTGAGCGGCATAGGGTGCATAACCTGGACTCGGCCCAATAATTACAAAGACATTCCCATCCTGATCGACCAGACCGGCAGGTGTGCCTCGAGTGAGGCAGCGCGTAGCACAGGATTTATGACCTTGCCCACTCGATTCACGGGATGTAAAACAGGCAAGATCTACTACTTCACCTTCAATTAGCATTTCTTCCGGTTTTTGCTTATTCGATCCTTCCTGAGCAAATAAATATCCAATTGTTATTAATATCACTGTAAAAAAAGTAATACAGGTTTTTTTCTTATTCATTTTGTTCTCCTTGCAAAACGTTACGTTTCTTGCCAGTATTTTCTCTGTAAAGAAAAGGGTGATCTTTAGGTAGAGGTTTTTTCTTTTTCCACCAATCTAATTCGGTGATTGATTTATACTTTGATTTTTTAGATATGTTTTTCAAAAAAATCTATCAATTATTTACCAATTGTACTCTACGCATATATCAGAGGGCTATCTTGAACACTTTCAGTTTGGCTCAATACAAACGCATATCCAAGCAAAATACATATACAAAGTTGTCTTTTCATAAGCCAGTCTCCTTTATGAATAATTGGATTTAATAATTATAGAATATATGCCATATTTAATTATTATAAAGAAATATATCAAATTGAAATAAATGAATGACTATTTTCTATCCCTGCATATTATGAATTTTAGAAAAACAATATTTATCATTAATGGCTTATTTTTAAGCTTTCTAATATACAGCTGTGGTAAGCAGATAGACATCGATCCAGGATATAAGAATCAAATCCTCGACTTTCGTCAAAAACGGGTGCACTTTCTAAAATCTAGAATAGGATACCTTAACCTAGTGGGACTCCATTGGGTCCAGGATGGTTATAGTAGCATTGGATCCCAAGTAAATAGCGATATTGTTTTCCCTAAAAAATTCCCCAATGATTTTGGGTTCATTACCAAAACAGGTGATCAAATCAAAATTGGTTTTAATCAACTGGTGATGCTAGATAGTACGATAAAAGTTACAGAATTTTCTTTTTCACTGGACCAGCTCGATCATGTATTTACATGGGAATCTTTTGAATGGTTCATCATTAAACGCGGCGGAGATTATTTGCTTCGATTACGCGATTTTGAAAATCCTTTTTTAGAGCAGCCTTTTAAAATACCTTATTTCCCCATTGACAAAAATTGGGTGATTCAAGGTACATACGCACCATACTCTGAAAAAAGAAAACGGACCATTTCAAACATATTGGGGCAGCAAACTGATCAGGAATCCACTGGATTAATTGCATTTAACTACGGCGGGAATAATTATGTGCTTGAAACGACCATTGAAGATTATAAACTAAGTGTTATTTTTAAGGATGCAACAACTGGGAAAGACACTTATCAAAACGGCCGAACTCTTTATGCTTCTAATCCTGATACAAATGGAAACGTGATCTTAGATTTCAATAAGGCTTTTAATTTCCCCTGCGCATTTAATGATTATACTACCTGTCCAGTGCCACCACCAAAAAACAGATTAGCCATGGCTATCACAGCTGGAGAAAAATCCTTTAGATAATTTACCAGTATCCTAACTGTTCTACGGTTAGGTCGTAGCAATAATATTTTTTCACAAAATTAATCAACAAGGCTTCATTAAATAACGCATAACCCTTTTGCTTAAAACGTGATATCTCTTGTCCTTTAGGGAAAGTATAATAATGTGATTCCCCTTTAACTGATTTTTGCTCCAATGATTCACCTGATTCAATTATTTTTACCGCTTTAATAATGAGTTCACACCCTGAGGGATATAAACTGATTACATTAGTAAAATAATCTGTTTTTACATTTCTCTTTTTTTGATATATAGAAACAATAGGCCCCGTATCTATGGTTCCATCAATAATATAATGAAGAGTGCATCCAACATGTTTATCGCTATTTAACATGGCCCAAAATGTGGCCATCACCCCTCGGTATTGGGGCAAAATACCAGAATGGAGATTAAGTATCCCAAAACGAGGAATAGCAATCACTGCTGATTGAATGATGGTGCCATATCGGATTGAAACAATTAGATCAGGATCAGATGATTGGAGTTTTTCTATACCATCATTAGAATTGATTTCATTCAGTGGTATAACCCCATTTCCTGTTTGATCACCCAATTCATGAAATGTTAAAAACCGTTTTAAAGCGGATGGCGATTTTTTTATCGCGGAAAAAACTATATCGTTAAAAAGTGCTTGCTCAATAAACCTGAGTTGATTCAATTCTATAAAATCAGACCTTTTTTTGCCTACATGATCAGACAGGTATATGGTCATAGAATGATGGGATAATTTATTGGTTAGAATGTTTAAGGCAAAATTACTATGAATATCCCGATTGGCTAAAAATGCAATCCGCATGTTATTAATCTATGGAAAGGTTAAATAAATATCTGAGCTTCAATTGATATTTTTTCTACTCAAATCGTATGCTTACCCCACCGTAAATGTTAAATTCTGATCCAGGTTCAAAATACCGTCCACCCCATGCATTCATCCTGATATTTGAATTATAGGAAGTATTGAACAGATTATTCAAACCAATGAATGGTTCGATCATCAGGTTAGAATAATATTTTTTATATCCAAATCTCATATGCATTAATTGGTAAGCATTATCTTTCACTGTGTTGGCATCATCTGCATATACATCGCCCGTATATTGGAGTTGGATCATGCCGTAGATACCGGAAATATGAAAATAAGACAGTTCTCCATATAATAACATTTTGGGAATCGCAGGAAGAGAATTCCCATCAAAAACACCACTTTTAGTTTGATATGCTCCGTAAGAAAAATCCGAATACGTATAGGCCATGGACATTTGCAGACCTTTGCTTAACCGACTATTAAGTCCAAATTCAAACCCTTTCCTGAATGAAGTTCCGGCATTGCGATAAAAGGTACGTCCGGGTATGTCTGGCAGTTCAAAAGGAATGATTTCATCCAGAGCATCAATATTAAAAGCCGCTATTTCAATAAACAGATTTTCATTAAAGAATCCTTTCAAACCCAGTTCAACATTTTTAGCATATTGCGGATTGAGCCCAGGATTGAATCCGCCACTGGAAGATGGATCTGGATTGTTACTCAGTTCATTTAACGTGGGCGTTTCAAAGTGAGTGGAATAATTCCCGTAAAGATTAATATTTTTTCTAATACTGTAAACAAAACCTATAAGTGGATTGATATTGTTTAAGGTCTGCTTACCCGTTCCATCACCATCATTCAAATATCGATCTGTGGCTTTCAACTTGTTTATATCACTTCGAATACCAAAAGTCGTTCTAAAAGATTTGTAAAAAATCCATTCCTGTTGAATAAAGGCACCAATGTTTTGAAATTGTTCTAACTGATCGAAGGTTTTTTCTCCTTTAGTCCCTTCCAGATTATCAAATCGTCGTCTTTTGTCATCTTGATCTCCAATTTCAAGTCCGAATGATAAATGATAGGGTATCTTTAATAAACTCCCAGAATTAATAAGCATTAATCTCCCACCCCAAAAGATACGGCTGAGCTTTACCTGACCGCCGCCCTTAAAGGGAAGTTTATTAGCAAATTCCCGGTTTGTAAAATGCAGGTTCCCTTCAAAATGAAACTGAGGTGTGACTTGTCTTTCATAAACCAAACTCAATCTATTCTGGGATACTGATTCACCGGCCTGATATTTCACATTTACATCCCGCGCCTGTTTTGGATCTGCTTTTACTTGATCGATATTTAATGATCCTGGATCCTTTGCCGTTGGGCTATTGGCAAAACTGACATGAAATCGAATCCGTGAAAGAGGATTAATTTCTAACTGTGCTTTGCCGTTGAGAATATAATTCTTCATGTTACTGTGTTTTCGATAACCAATATTCTGATTATGCGAAGCATGGACCACATAGCTTAAGTTTTTTATTGTATTGCCGGATTTGACCTGGACTTTTTGATATCCAAATTGACCTGCGGTAAGACGGGCCTCATAGAAAGATGTATTGGATGGTAATTCGGAGATCAGGTTGATCATCCCGCCAGAAGCATTACCGAAAAGTGCAGAACTTGACCCGCGAAATACTTCCGCGCGGCTAATGAAGCCCAAGTCAATATTGTCGACTTGAGCTTGACCGTCAGGCGTTGTTTCAGGAATTCCATCAACCAGTATTCGGATGCCCCGGATGCCAAAGGGTGCCCTGGCACCAAATCCACGGATAGCAACTCTGAGATCTTGGGAAAAATTCTCTGCATTCATGGCAAACAAACCAGGGACTGGCAGGAGCGCTTCATTCAGCGCAGACTGCTTTTGCCCATACTGAAAATGCTTTTTGCCTATTGAACTGACTGCAAGTGGCACATTCAAATTGGTGTTATTGAGTGGATATGCAGTAACATGAATCGGCTTGAACTCAAAATACAGCGTGTCAATCTTTCCATCAGAACGAATCTCTTTCATTTCATTGGCTTGCTCAGACTGACCAAATAAGTTTAAGGCACCAATAAAAATAAATAAAAGCAATCCCCGAGATGCCATTTTAATCATATTAATTAGGTACAGCACTTACCTCTTTTGATAAATGAATACCCTTACCATCCCATACCGCTACTCGGTAGTAATAAGTTTTAGAATTATCAAGTCCAGTGTGAACATATGGAGATTGAATATCCCAAAATGCATTATCTTCATCTTTGGAAGTATTTTCTAATGTAATACCTTGCTGATTACTCCAGTACAATCCATGCATCAGATTACTACCCACCGCCGGAGTCCATGAGATGGTGATTTGTCCATTTCCTGCAGTTGCTATAACATTTGATGGAAAATTACCTAATGATATAGATGTTGTATCCGCGGGAACATTTGGATCGGGAGAAGCACTTACTTCAGGTGATAGTATCGAAACATTTCCTTCAGCATCTTCAACTTCCAAACGGTAATAGTAAGTGGAACCATTGGTAAGGTTAGTATCAACATGAAAAGCAATTTCGTCATCAGTCACGCCAAGTCTTAGATTAGCCATTACAGTTGACTCATTGGTAACACCTGGCGTTGTGCTGCTATAGAGATTGTATTTCGTGAAAAATGGATTCGGTGGAAATGCCAATACATTTTGTTCATCTTGAGCAATAATTGAAATATTTGGTGGTGTTAATAAAATAGCCGACGAAAAAGCCACGGCACGAAAATTACCAATTGTACCCTTACCAAAATTTGACACTGGATTATATGGAGTTTGAGAAGTTACACTTACAAGACCTCTGACAATTTTTTCGTACATATTGTAATAATCATATGTGATTTTATCGATTTCTGCTGTACGGTGCCGTATATGCTGATTTGGCAATGGATCTAATGTTACCGTAAATAATTTTAATCCTTCATTTGCATTTACAACACGATTATCATCTATTGCCCAGTCTTGTCTAATATAGTGTACCCCGTTTGTCCACCATTCAAAAAGATATCGATTACGGGTTGCAGAAGGATCATTGATGATCCATTCATCTGAATATCCGCTTCCACCAACCTTTTCACTGGATCCTTTAGATCCTGAATTGTTATACACCCATGCACCCTGGTAGCCTGGGGGTGAGAACATGGTTGATTTAGCAGTATAGGTCTCAGATCCTATAATAATAGTCATTGTATAGGTTTCGCTCACTTTTCCTTTGATCTCATTTCCAAAATAAACACCATCCCATCCATAGACCAGTTCCTCGCTTGTGCCATAACTGTTGGTTATGGATACAGATGCATTTTTTTCATAATGAATAGGCGTGTTAATGGATGCATCTATATCTTCTGAATAACTGATCTGGACCCAAGCTATTTCATTTTCCTCTATCTCACCATTAATGACCAATATTTGTCCAATGTCTTCAACTGATATATTGATCGGGACTATTTCTTCATTAAATCCATCACAAGAAAAAAGAACGAAGATTAAGACTAGAAACAAATTATTATAAATTTTCATAGTCTAAAACTCCACATTAATATTTATACTGGGCATAAAACCATACGTACTTTGACCAATCTGTTCAAACAACCTGTTTTGTCCCTGATTATAATTGATCGTATGGATATTTCGTCTATCATATATATTATATAAAGCCACATCAATAGTAGTTTTAAGACCCCGTGTCCATCTCATTAAAAAATTTGGAGAATATTTGATACCAAGATCGAGTCGGTGGTAATCCGGTAATCGATACTTATTCCTACCCTCCCAATATGGAAATGGGATACCACTGATATGATAATATCCTTCTGGCAGAGTTACCGGTCGACCAGTTGAATACAAAAAAGTACTAGAAATGGATAAATCTTCAGTGATTTGAAAATTAGAAAGCATAGTAAGGCTATGCGTTTTGTCAAAACGATAGGGATACCACCGTCCTTGGTTTATTACATCAATCTGATAATCACTCTTTCCATAATTATAACTTAACCGCCCATTAAACCGTCCAGACGGTTTTTCAATGGACATCTCAAAACCATACGCCAAGCCTTTACCTGTGGCTACATACGCTTCTAGGTTATCCACCAGATAATTATGCAGGCCATCTTCAAAGTCAGCAGCGCCATATAAGATCTTATAGTAAGTCTCTGCAGAGAACTTAATCTCATTATTATTAAAATTATGAAAATAGCCCATTGCAAACTGATCTGTCAGCATGGGTTTGATATTCTTTGTTGTCGGCATCCAAATATCATACCATTCAATTTCCGCACCTAAAGACATCAGCCTTAAGTATTGTGCATTTCGATTGTAAGAAAGCTTCAAAGAGTTTTGGCCTGATAGTAGATAGGTTATAGCAAGCCTCGGCTCTAAACTACTATAGAAAGACATAACATCTGTTTTCTCTGGAAAAAATTCTGCTTCGATCGGCTCATTGGTTATATCATCATAAGTGAATCGATCCCCTGGACCTAACTGATGATACAATGAGTAACGCAATCCATAATAAGCTGATAGTCTGTCATTTATTTTTTGATCATTTTCTATATAAAAAGCACTTTCAAGACCCTGCATCCCAGGCATGAATTTCCCTCCATCCTCTTGTGTCGCATCTTCTAATGATCCGTGGTTATAGTCTTGATATTCAGACATCAACCCAAATCGCACCTCATTATTTGGATTTGGAAAATATGAGAATTCCTGTTTGAAACTTTGTGTACTTACTCCAGAGTGAAAATGATAAATCCCTGCTATATTAGCTGTGTAATACCGGCTATAGATCAGTGAAGTGTTTGATAGCCATTTCGTTGCAAAACGGTTTTCCCAGCGAAGCAATGCTGCCCGATTTCCCCATTCCGTAAGTCCGACTGTCATGGCACTGTCCTGACCTATATAGAAAGAAAAATTTAGATTTTGATTGTCATTAATATGATAAATGACCTTCCCATTGATATCAAACCAACTTTCATTAGGCGCAAAAAAACGAAAATCACTGCCACTATCGCTGCTACCTTTGCCACCACTACTTTTGCCTCCTCCACCTTTATCACTATTGAGACGTCCACCCGTTGTACTTCCTTCATTGATGATATCATAGAGACTGCCACCGCTGAGCCTTGTAGATCTCCCGGATAGAAATAATGAAAATTTGTCCTTAATAATTGGAGCCTCTAAAGAAAATTTTGATGTGATTAGACCAGCGCTTATACTGCCTCGATATTGCTCTATATTACCATCTCTCATTTGCACGTCTAATACGGAAGCTCCACGGCCACCAAATCGAGCAGGAACCCCACCTTTATATATAGTTAATCCCTTAACTGCATCAGAATTAAATACTGAGTACAAACCTTGCATATGTGAAGAGTAATAGATCGGCATACCATCCATTAGGATGAGGTTTTGATCAATCCCACTTCCCCGAACAATATACCCGCTGCGCCCTTCCGCGATACTGGTAATGCCCGGCAAGAGCTGGATCGTTTTCATAATGTCAGTCTCACCCATCACTACTGGGATCTGTTCAACTTGACGGATACTAAGCCTTTCAACGCTAATCTCAGTTGATTTTACATTATGATCAGGAGCAATACCGGAGACGTCGATCCGGCTCATGGATATGGGATCCGGTATAAGCGCAAAGTCTAATGCAATATTATTATTAAGCGCTATCTCACGCTGAATGGTGTTGTAGCCGATATAACTTATTTTGAGTTTATAAGTACCTTTCGGTAAAGATAATCGATACTGGCCTTCTGCATCAGATGCCGTTCCACGTTCAGATTTTATTTCAAATATATTAGCTCCAGCCAGAGCTTTGCCCGTTTTGCTATCGGTGATTTTGCCACTAATAGTGAACGTATCTTGCCCCATCAGGGAACAAATGAATAGAATAAAAGTCAGGTGCCTTAATTTCATATGTGGGCCCAAATTTACTCGGTATCAATATGATATAGAGTGATTTTTTCTTTCTTACTGCTTAGCTTTCTAAGGGTTCAAGTGAGCAAAAAGTTCAGTAGAAAATAATCAATAACAAAAACAAGGGAGCGATTATGTTAAAAAGAACAATCTCTTTTGCGGTAGCATTTGTATTGTGTGCAGGACTGTATGCACAGGAAAATTTCAATATTTCTAGTGGTGCAGCGTCTGGTGATCCGATGTGGGTTATACTCAATCATGTAAAGGCAGACAAGCGCGCGCAGTTCGAGAAATATGTCTATGAAGTTCTGTTGCCAGCGTTGGAAAAGAATGCTGAAAGCGATCCGATCTCCAGGAATATTATAGAGCAGACACGGATGTTGGAGCCAAGAAGGGCGAATAAGGACAGTAGTTACACCTACATTTGGCTAATGGATCCCCTTGTCAAGAAGGCAGACTATTCGTACCCAGGTATTCTCAGTCGAGTTCATAGCCCCGAAGAGACCAAGAAGTATATATCTATGCAGAAAGAATGCTTGGTCGGTCCTCAAGTCAGCTATCGCGTTAAGCAAGGTCGTTGGTAACAAACTCCGGGCAACATTAATTTGATGGGCGAATACGATATAAATTCCCTGGGTTTTCAGTAAGGAAATACAAATACCCATCTGGTCCCTGGATCGCCTGACGAAAACGTGCCATGCCTGAGAATAACCTTTCCTCACCTATTACCTTTTGATCTTCAATTGTGATTCTATTTAAATGCTTGCCAGCAAGCGCACCTATAAATAAACTACCTTTCCATTGGGGGATCGTTTCAGAATTGTAAAAATTCATACCGCATGGGGCAATACTTGGTACCCAATAATATACCGGGTCTTCGGCGCCAGCAATCGTTGTATCGGTTGAAATAATACTACCATCATAGTCTACGCCAAAGGTTGCCAATGGCCATCCATAATTGGCGCCCTTTTTAATAATGTTAATTTCATCTCCACCTTTTGGCCCATGTTCGTGCGACCAAAGCTCACCGGTAATTGGGTGCAAAGCTAATCCCTGTACATTTCTATGACCATATGACCATATTTCCGGTTTTGCATTGGGGTTTGACACAAAAGGATTATCTTGAGGGACCTCACCGGTATCGGTCAATCGAATGATGGTGCCATTATGGTTGGACAGATCCTGGGCTGAATTTGAATTTCCCCGCTCTCCAAATGAAACGAAAACAAACCCATCTTTATCAAACACGATCCGGCTCCCAAAGTGTTTATCCTCATTATTTTTAATATCTGACTGAAAAAGTTTTATTACATCCTTTAGTTGATTGCTTTCGAATTTGGCTTTAAATAATGCCGTACTGAATGCGGATGCAGACCCAACACTGGCTGTAAAATATATAAGTTTATTATCAGCAAAATTTGGATGGACCACAATATCAAGCATTCCCCCCTGGCCAACTCCTATTATATCAGGAACTCCTACAACAATTTCAACTGCACCATTATCGTAGTGAAGGATTTGCCCTGGCCGTTCAGTAATTAATAAACTGCCATCAGTTAAAAATGCTAAGCCCCAGGGATTGGTAAGATCAGTAACAAGTGTCTCCAACACAACATCTTTTTCAACCGGGGTCTTATCCTTGGTGCCCTTATCTTCACATGCGACGAAAAATAATAGAAATAATATGAACCAGAAATGCTTCATAATGAAAATTACCTGCTGAGTGGGGCAGTTATTTTTCAATCATTTAATTGCCTGATAAATCAATATTCGATTGGATGAGCCAAAGTTTATCTTGAGGCCCAATCAGAAACCGCGCCCTACTTCCATCTGATTTAATAACCGCATCTTCCTCCCTAGGTATACGAACCAACTGGTTGTCCCATTCTGGAACCTTACCTTGCACGCTATATTCAATTGACCAAAATTCGTTAGCTCTAATCGGTTCGCGGGCAAAATCTCCATAACGGTCTGGCCAATCAAATACAGTTCGAGCTCCTGCACCATGGACCCAATTACCTTGAGTGTGACCGTAAATAGATGCCTTTATTCCCTGTTTTGCAGAACGTTTTTCAATAGTGGCCTTAACCTTAACTCCGATCTTCCCAGCTTTCAATTCCTCAGCATATATATTTCCAACAATAACAGATTTCTTAAATAGTGTTTTTAGACCATCAGGTGGTTCAGTCTCATTGGGATGCAATACATATGCAACGTGTTGCTGGTCAGTAACCAGGCCCATCAGCCTAACACCAAAATCAACATGTAAAATATCACCAGCTTCTACCAACGGATTCTTTGTGTCATCGATGCCACCTTTAACACCTTTACGGTAAATCGTAATGCCAGGTGCAAAATTGAACTCCAAATCCTGGTTCTGCCATTCCTGCAAGATAAAACCGTAAATATCCATTAATCTGGTCTTACCTGGAGTCACAACTTCGTTGGAAAAGGCACGTCGCAGGATGTACCAAGTTCGGTGACTGGCTTCGGTCTCGATCTCTAGTTCAGCAACAGTACGGTGACTGATGTAATCAAAAATAAGATCCTGAGATGAAATAAATCGCGATGAATAAACCGGTCCAATTGCATCCTCTAAGAAAGCGAGCATTTCTACGGTGATACCATCGGCCATTGATACTGTTCGTGAGCGGTTGATGGCAATTTTTTTTGGATTTTTATCTTTAATGAAATCAGCTAAATGTGGCTTTAAACCCTCCTGACCATAACTAATAATGGTTGGAAAAAATTCCCGCATGCGGCCGCTCTGGTGAGTGCCAAGCAAAGTACGCTCTAGTGGCAGGTTATTACCGGGATCGAAAAAAATATAGGCGTTGCGGTGACCATACCATCCAGAAATTCCATAATCACCAAACATCTGTAGCATCGGATCGAGATTAAACTCACGCGACATTATTATCCACATGTCAATATCTGTACGGCGCATTGATGCCTGTAAGTGAAGTTCCATTTTCTCAAGTTTTACATCCCATTCATGCATAAGTCTTTGAAGTGCTTTACTATTCCATTGGGTAACGATGTTTTGACCCAATGTGGGACTAAAGAAAAGAAATAAGATAAGACAGATCCGTTTCATTTAATTTTCTCCTTTATTTGATCCATAGAAGTTTCATTTAGATTTAAAAAAAACTTTCTTAAAGGCATTTACAATTGAAAGAATAAAATCATTTCTTGCTAAAAGTCTACTGCCACAATTTGGGCAGGATGCTAATAAAGATACATATTCAGAAAGTTTGGTTCTTTTCCAACTATGCGAACATGATAAACATTTCATCGTTCATCCCTTTATTTGAGATAAAGACACTTCATACCAAAACTTACAAAAAATATTACATTAATGTGGGTGTCCCTTTTATTGTTTGACTATTCTAAACCCGAAATGATTATTACCTCTATGCTCAAAATCTGAAGCTCTTGCATAAGTTAATAATGTTGAAGCGTGATAATTCCAGGAACCGCCGCGTCTGACCCTTTTATTATTTGTTCCTGCTGAGGCGTTGACAGGATCTGTTGTGCCATTGGTATAAAATGATTCACTATAATAATCTTGGCACCATTCCCAGACGTTTCCAGCCATATCATAAAGTCCATAAGGGTTTTCGGGATATGAACCGACAGCTACGGCATGCCCATTTGGATTATAAACACCTGGCTTATCTCCATTATAATTTGCCTTTGTTAAATCTAACGTTCCATCATTGGTAGGATAGGCTAATTGCTGCCCTCCTTTTGCAGCATACTCCCATTGTGCTTCTGTTGGTAAGCCTACATTATAATATTTTACAAAAGCGTATGCGCCATACCATTTGACCCAATTCACCGGCCAGTCCGCTTTCGTCGGATCTATCAGTTCAAATGTATTGCTTGAAGCATTAAAGGAAATCCAACTTTTATTATTTATATGTTCCGCTTCTCCGCCGCTTGTACATCCACCTGTTTCTCCTAATTGTAAGAATATTTCTCCTGCATTCGGTGCATTGCCTGCGCCAATAACCATTTTTTCTGTATAGGTGCCACAAGGATCAGATACCTGTTTCGCAGATACGGTAATCCATCCATGAGAATAAGCCCCATTTAAAAAGTTGATATAGTCTTGATTAGTAATTTCTTTTTCAGATATTTTATAAGCTGTCAGTGTAATGCTGACCTCTGGTGCATCATTTTGGACTGTTGTACCTCCCATGGTAAAAGTTCCAGCAGGAATATTTTTTAACACAATACTGCTCGGTAGTGTAGCATTTATTTCTTCAAATATTTCGGCTGCGCCATCATCTTCACTGCAAGAATTGAAAAGAATAAATATTCCAGATACCGCAGACATTAATTTCAATTTATTAATTTTCATTTATTTAATGCTGTATTATCACACGTTGAACCTTGCTAGAAGCAACAGCCCCAAAGACTCCTAGTGCACCTTCAATGCCAACCGATTGTCCTGCCGTAGTACCGCTACCCAATAGAAAATTACTATACTTGTCTTCTTCACCTTTTATAAAATATTCGTAATAATTTTCGTCCATTGTCATCAATCGAATAGTAAAAAGCTCAGGTTCAGCGGGTTCCCCATACCGCTCACCACATATTCTCACAGGAACAGTATAGGTACCCTTTTGAAGATCAACCACCCTATCAAAATCTGGATCGCATTCAAAGGCTCTTTTCCAACCTCTCAATCGCCCTGAAAGGTATCCCTTACCCCCATTGAGTTGCTGCCAAACAATATTATAGGAACGTTTTATTGAAATCGTATCTTGGATAAGCGAATCAATAAGCACGGGAATTTCAGGAGTTAATAATTCTCCCTTAACCGAATCATAACCCGGTACAGTTACATCCAATAAATAAGTGGTCCCAGGCTTTGGCGTGAACGTCCCAAGTGTATCGAGATAGATATTTTTTTGATTCCATTCCCAAGAATATTGTTTAGGTACGAAATTAAATGGAATCGAAGTCCCATTGGCTTTAATTGAAACCTGTGCATTTTTTATTAGACCTGCTGGTTCGTAAATCGAGTCAAGATAAACTTCTTCACCAAAAACAAATGTATCAACACCAACAAAGATTTCTGATTCTTCTGAAAGAGTAGTTGTTCTGTATACACGGACAAAACTGTCTACTTCGGGATCTAAAGAAATCAGGCCAAACACATTAAGGACTGGTTCGTAATCCACTTCTAAAAGTTCCCACTCTCCCTCTGCACAACCATTGAAAAATATAATAAATGCAACAAAGATTGATTGAATGTGTTTTTTAAAAGTCAAATTGCATTCCCGTGAATATCATGAATGGAAACATATTTAGCGGAGCTCGCTCAACGACGCCCCTATTTCCTGTACTTTGATCTGTTCTTGTTCGATGCAAATACGATAAAGCATTTTCATGGTTGGTGACATTGATAATCTGAATATAGGAATCGTATCTCCATTTAAATAATCGCCTATTTTTTCGGGTAATGCCTATATCTAAACGGAAATAAGAAGGATATCGGTCACTATTTTTTTTATCAACCAGGTATTTATTGGATGAAAACCAATTCATTTCAGATGGCGCACCGGGATAATTAGCACGACCACCTCTTATCTCTTGTCTCCAGTCATTGGCCCTACCAATAATAGGTGTATAAGGATTCCCGCTTGATCCAGTGATAGCAGCATTCATCTCAAGATTATCAGAGACCCAATTAGGTAGCTCAACAGTTGTCACCACATTGAGAGTATGGACCCGGTCATGGTTTGGAGCATACCAGCCATTGGGCGGTGTGTAATAAAATGTTTTTGCCAATGTATATCCTACCCATCCCTTAAACTTTCCAGAGGTTTTTTTAACCAATAGCTCCAACCCATAAGCATAAGCGTCCGTATCCCAAAATTCATTAAATGGTGTGGACTGGACCTCTCCTTCATTTTCTGCGTATACATCCCCCTGCTTTAAGGAAAGCAAATGATTAAAATCTTTATAATATGTTTCAACTCGATAAAGAATATTTTTAGGAGAGAAATATTCAAACCCTAAAATGGCGTGATCAGAAACGCTGGCCGGTTTGTCTTCCGGTAAACCCATCCAAAGATCGATCAAGCGAAAATTCTCATCTGGATCATTTGCGGTAATGAGAAATTGGTGATAGCGACCCCAATTCATTTTAAAGGACATCTCATTAGAAATATTGTATTTCATTCCAATCCGAGGTTCCACATATACCTTGTCGTGAAGGTTATAATGAGCAAATCGGAGACCTCCTTGAAACTTTATTTTATCCGTAACATCCCATTTGTCCTGCACATATGCAGCTAATTCCCGTGTCCTGTTTTTCATATCCAGTGGTTTTGAAGTAAATGTTGTATCCAGTGTTGTTATTATATATTCGTTAGAAAGATTGAAGTTGATATCTTTACGCTGAAATCCTCCAGTAATCGTGTGCCTGTCATTCGCTTTCCAAATGATCTCCGTTTCTATAGTACGATCTTTGATAATATCTTTATAGACTATATCAAATGCAAAATCATTATGGATCGTTGAATCATTATCTATATAGGTTTCTTTATTATCAAAATAAAAATCAAAATCATACCGATAGCGACTGCTGGCTAAAAATGTTTTAGCTACAATGTTAGGCGAAACAATCCAGCGCCAGGTTAGTCCATTAGTATGATTGCCCCATGGCCAATCAACGCCATACTCAGATTCGGTTGTCCCGCCATCAATATCACTGGTCTGATCTGAAGCTGAAAAACGCAATATGTCATCGCCATAGAATCGGCTATAGGTCAGGCGATGATCTGGCCCTAAGTCAATATTAGTTTTGATCTGATAATCGTAAAAATGATAGGGAAATTCTGCTCTGCCTCTACTAAAAAGATCAATAATTTTATCAATATAGGTCCGCCGGCCGGAAACGAGCCATGAACCTTTTATTCCATTTCGTTCGGGTATAGGGCCCTCAATGAGTACTTTACTGGAAATCAATGAAATATTACCTGAACCTGTTATTTTTTCCGTATTTCCTTCACGGTTAATCACATTTAAAATAGCTCCCATACGCCCGCCGTATCGTGCGGGAAATCCTCCGGCATGAAAATCAGCTTCTTTTATTGCATCCGTATTAAAGGTTGAAAAAATACCCCCAAAGTGATAGGGGTTGTAGACTGTGATTCCATCCAGCATAATTAAGTTTTGATCTGGTGTGCTTCCCCGGACATAGAGTGCACTGGAAAAATCACTGCCCGATTGCACACCGGGCAACATCTGCAGGGTACGAAATACATCCGCCTCAATGAAACCAGGCACCGTGTTAATCTCCCTTAAGTTTAAAGAAATCTTGCTGCTTTCGATTTCCTGTTCAAACTTTTGCCGCTCTGCCGTCACGGTGACTTCCGCACCTTCTAAAACGGCCTGGCGTAAACGAATATTGATTCGAATATTTTCATTTTCTGCAATATTTACATCTTCTTTATGAATTTCAAATCCAATCATAGATGCAAGAAGTTGATAGCTGCCGGGAGGTACATAGGTGATAACAAAATAGCCGTCCACATTGGTGGCTGAGCCAATGGATGTCTCAGAGAGGAATACATTAGCATAAGATATGGGCTCACCTGTTGCATCATCACGAACAAACCCACTGATGGTTGACATTTCTTGTGCGTTAACTGTTATAATAAAAAATAATAAAAGACTATATTTTAAGGTTTTCATTATTGATATAAAGGCTAATTTGAGATTAGGCCAATTCAAAGCAATGATGCGCTGATTTATATCCAAACATCAGAGGGTGCAGTCAGTTCTCCACCAGTTTCACCGGTATTGACAACCCCCTTTGGCTCAACAAGCATCACTTTACATTCATTTTCAGCATAAGTCTTATGCCTGATTCCTTTTGGAACGACAAATATTTCTCCTTCAGTTAATTCTACTTTACCATCTGTAAACTCTATCCCCATTGATCCTTCTATAATAATAAACACTTCATCTGTATCTTGATGGTCGTGCCAAACAAACTCGCCTTTAATTTTTACCAATTTAAACTGATAATCATTCATTTCTGCTATTACCTTGGGTGACCAGTGTTCTGAGAATTTTAAAAATTTTTCGTTTAGATTAATTTTATTTGACTGCATTAGAGAACTCCTTTTCAAAATCACGAATAATTACATAAATAATTCACAAATTATAAGCCAAGAAATAATAAAAGGCTCGTATTTGTTGCACTACTATATCATCTAAAATGCAGGTAATATTAACAAAAAAATATTCTTTTTGTAATTTTATACTTGACATGCTTTTAATAATTGTTTAATCTCTTGTGTGGAATGAGAACAGAATGAGATAATATCAAAATCTAGGACTTCCACAGCCTAACAAAGCCAAAGGGAAACTGGAGGCAAATTGGGAACTCGCAAGAGGAAACAATTAGTTAGGAAAAAAGCCAGGTAATCGAATCCGTCAAAAGAAGAGAAAGCCTGGCTTTTGCTTTATATATGAATTATTAGAAAAAAAGCCCCCAGTATAGAGGGCTTTTTAATGAATACCTGATGTTGCGTGATTGCAAGTTTTTATTCTATATCTTCTGATTAATCCCGTGTTGCAATTATTGATAAGCCGTAGCTGTTATTAATATCAGATACATCGATTAAATAAGTGAAAGCTCCCTTCCCAAGCGGTTGTTCACCCACATAGTCAATTGGCTGAATAATATACTCTTCACCATCAATGTACAGATTTACATAAGCATAACGATATGCTTTGTCATATATACGATAACAGGAGGTTTCTCCGCCCTTAATTCCCCCGTAATTAGTATATCTCCCTTCGGGATTGAGCACAACATTACAAAAATCATAAGCACTATTATTTTTTATGCGGATATTTGTTTTTGTTACATCGGTATTACAGGCGTCTAGATGATGCTCTACACAGTTATCCTTACCCTTATTACAGGATAAAACAATACACAGGATTAATATTGGCCCAAAAAATTTCATTCAGTTTTTTTTCTTTTTTTAGCTTAAATAAATTTAATATCACGAGCAAAATCAAAATCAGCTATGATATCCAATTGGGTTTATCCCTGATACGATTTTTTTAATTCCAAAATATAAAAAAAAGCCCGTGCAATTTGCAGGGGCTCGTTTAAGATAATTATTTTTTTGGAATGGCTAAATTTAATTTAATAACGATTTCTCAAGCTAAATCCCAAACCAAAGGTTATCCCTTCAGGATAAGTATCATATCCAATCATCATATGAATACGGTTATCAAATCCGCGGGTAATCAGGCCGACTGACAGGCCCGGTTTATAAATTGGCGATGATTGTCTCTGGCCAGCGCCGCCAAACTGATTTAGTACTTCAAACTTTTCAGTTAATACCATGCTCGCATAGGATATACCCGCAAATCCAGTGACTAATGGCGATGGTGTTACCATTACTCCAGCGGCAAAACTGGCGTAACGGCGATCCTCACTAATTTTATCCCAGATAGATGTCCCATCAACCACATCAATCGTTCCATAATCCCTAGATTTTTTCTCTTTTTCTAAAATAGAAAAATTTGTTCGGAAAGAACCATAAACACCAATTGTCTCAGTTACCGGTTGAAAATAATAAATGCCTAACATTTTGGAGGGAAGACTGAAACTACCAGAAACGATGGATTCCTGTGCCATCCCAATGGATGTAAAGATCAATAATAAAATGGCTGACCGTCGAAGCATGTGTTACCCTTTCAACTCAATATTACGGGGTAATGGCAGGATCATCAAACCATTATCTTTCTTCATGTTGTTTTGTTTTATAATCTTCAGCCTGTAACAAATAAGACAGATGATTCAATCCTGTTGGTTCGTAAAATTCATCGTGAGAGTAGTTAAAACCTAATTTCAATATCAGTTTTCGCGACACGTCGTTACTGGGGTGGTGCGCAGCAAAGAGAGTTTTTACCCGAAGTGTTTCAAAAGCATAAAGTATTGTGGCTATAGCTGCCTCGTATCCATAGCCAAATCTCCAGTGATTTGAACAAATGTGGAATCCAATTTCCAATATGCTTTCTGCCTCTGGATAAGGCCGCAATCCACAGCAGCCCACATGTTCGCTTGTTTCTAATAGAAAAATGGGCCAGTATTGAATCCCATGGGACTTTTCCAGAACAATTTCTTTGTCCAATTTATCTCGCACTTGTTGCTTGGAAAGTTTCCCGCGAGCATCAATCAGATGGGTAACCTGCGCGTCACCCCATAGACCCTCTGCTAATTCAAGATCTTCTTCTTTCCATGATCGAAAGCCTAAACGCTTTGTTTTCAAAAAGTATTTAGTTGCGGCACTCATAGGGTAAAAAATAAAGCCCCGCAAACGCAGGGCTTTATTTCATTCATGTTTAAATGTGTCTGAATTTTAGTAGCTGGGCGATGTATTTACTTCAGACATTAAATTACATATTGCTTCCATCACTGATAGCATTTGCACAGTTTCAACTTTCTCGGGTCCAGCTGGAAGACAATCCACTGCAGCTTTCATGGCTGCTACTGCTGCATCACAATCCGCTTTTGTTGCAGTATCATTATCATCTTTTGTTTCGAACGTATTCATAGCTTCCTCTGCTTTTGCCATAAGTGAAGAGCAATCAGGTTCATCACTATCTTTATCTTCACAGGCAAAGACGATAAGCAGGGAAAATAGTATAGCCAGTTTTTTCACGATATTCTCCTTATTTATTAAATTCAATTAGTAATCTACAAAATATTATTTTTTGTCTTTATTAAATAATTTCTGTTATAAATCTATAAAACTTTTATTTAGTAAGTAACAATTCTTGAATCTACAGACTAGATATTTCCTGCTGTAGAAGCGGGATTGCCTTGTCTAGATTGCGTTGGTATTGCCATGCAAATACACGTCCTATAGTCGACGCCCCAATACCCTCTCCTTCAATAATCCATGTGAATTTCGTTTTGCTATTCTCCAAGGGTTCGAAACGATGATCGTAATCTATGCGCATCCATAAAAATGGACCTCTCCACTTCCAATTTTGGTGTAGTTGGAACTCAGTAACTCGAAATTCGCTCTCAATACCATTGGTGAGTTTCAAGCTTCCTGTTGAAGTTGGACAGATAGCCCCTGGCGGCACAAGTTTAACATCTTTTATATGCCTGGCCCAACTCGGCCATTGTTCAATCTTCGCAAAGTGAGCCCAGGCAATTTCAATAGATGCATCAACTATGAAGTCACGGTTAACCAGGGTAATCATATTTTCACTTACTAAAAACCAAGGTAGAAAGGATTACCTGTTCCATGTGTATTTGACTTTCCCGCCAATAATGGTATACACAATTTCCGTTTCAGTAATCTCATCTTCCGGTACAGTCATAATATCTTTTGAAAGAACTGTGATGTCTGCCAGTTTACCAGGATTAAGAGAACCTTTTAAGTCTTCCTCAAAGGCAGCAAAGGCATTATTGATCGTGTAAGATCTAAGTGCTTGCTCACGGGTTAATCGCTGTTCAGGCTGAAAAATGCTTCCGTCAGGAAGCTCTCTAGTAATAGAGCAGTGAAAACTTGCAATAGGGCTTATCTCTTCCACCGGTGGGTCAGTACCATTCATGATCAGTGCACCGGACTCAGCCATAGATCGGAAGATATAACCCCGCTCCCTGGTACGCTCTATTCCCAAACGGTCCACCACCCAAGGGCCATCAGAACAGGCAAAGATTCCTTGTATCCCTGGAATCACCCCTAGGGAAGCATATCTGGGAAGGTCAGCAGGATGGGTAACTTGAGCATGTTCTATCCTCCATCGGTGATCCTGCTTCTCAGGATGAATTTTAAACTGTCCTTCATAAATATTAAATAGTTCCCTCGCCGCCCGATCTCCTATACCCTGAATGGCCATCTGATAGTCATGTTTAATAGCCAGTTCTGCTGAATGCTGAATCTCATCAACAGGAGTTACATTCAATCCATAACTTCTTGGAAGGTCAGCATAAGGCTCAAGCAGCCAGCCGCCATGAGTGCCAAGAGCACCGTCAAGAACTTTTTCTCCTATACAACGGATAGTGAGAAAATTTTTTCCGTATCCCACCAGTCGATAATCTGCCAGTTTCTCTGCCATTTCTGAAGCAGGTTCCTGAATGGCCATATACATGCGAATCGGCAGGTTGCCTTCAGTAGCCATGACTTTTAAATGATCAAGCTCTTCCCAAGTTGACCCCATATCCTGGAAGCTGGTAATACCATTTTCGATGGCATATTGCGATGCCAGTGCCACCTGCCGGCGCATATCCGCATCAATTTCTTTTGTGGTACGCTGGGCTTTATAAGTGGCCAAGGCATCCCTGACTGGCTGGGCCGCATATTCACGGAGCATTCCAATGGGTTCGCCACGCTCATCTCTAATAATCTCACCGCCTGGAGGATCTACTGATTCGCGAGTAATCCCTGCTGCCTGCATCGCTGCCTGATTGACAAATACGCCATGACCGCTAGTGTGACTTAGAAAAACAGGATTCTGAGGACTTACCGCACTCAGTTCATGGTGTAATGGTAATCCTTCAACGTTTGGTTGTGGTTTGACATCCCACTTATCTTGATGCCAGCCTCTCCCGATGATCCAATCCCCGGGTTTTATCTTTTCAACTTCTGCTGCTACTAAATCAATAATTGTATCCCAATTCTTAGCATACCGCAGTTCCAGTTCCATTAGAGAAGCGCCCAACGAATAAAAGTGTCCATGGCCTTCGATAAGTCCTGGAATCGCTAACATTCCATTTAAGTCTATCACCTTCGTTTCCTTTCCGATAAACTTCTGGATATCTCGATTACTCCCTATGGCAACAATCCGATCCCCTTTTATTGCTAGAGCTGAAACATGTGGCCATTGATCTTCAACTGTTATGATCTTGCCATTACGAAGAACTAAATCAGCTGGTACATCGGACCTCTGATTATTATTAGTCTGAGAAATAAGATTATTGAAAACAAAGACCAATAAAATTGGCATTATGAAAAGTGGACGTTTCATTTTAATTGGTTTTTATTTTGCGCTTCGTTTTGGTTGTAATTCATTAAGGTTTAAACAGACCGATATAATGTAGGGCATTTCACCTTCATCCCAATGGCCATATGTAGTGGTCAATATCTCACCATTTGGTAATAATTCTACACCAGGATATGTGCTATCCCAACTATTGTAATTATTTTTTATTCGGATTCGGTATTCACCTAATCCATTATCTGTTAGGTCTTGATAAGAGCCAACCCAGGCAACCCAATCTCCCTGAGTTGGACTATTCTTTGCCATATCTCTAAATGATATAAACAGTTTTCCATTTTGGGTGTATTTCGCTGTATGGCGATCGCCAGTTAATTCCAAAGGTAATTCTTTTGGTGAAGACCATGTCTCTCCTTCATCAGTGGAAAACATAATATGAGAATTTTGTGTTCGGCTATTTTCCCGGAGAAGCATGGCTAATTGTTTTCCATCAGGAGAACGAATAATTCCCGGTTCACATAAGTGAATATTTGAATCGGAATAGAAACTTACTGGGTGCGACCATGTTAATCCGCCATCAGTTGAATTGGTTTTATAAAGTGTAAATATTCCCGTGCGTTTACCGTCTTTGGTAAAAAATCGACCGTCATCGTGGAAAGTAGAAAAGTAATGTCCGGGCGTTTTCAAAGCCACCACGCTACCCATGACAACAATGCCACCCCAATTACCCGCTTTTATTAAAGGAGACCATGTTAATCCATCATCTTCAGATATACCTAAACGGGCTGGATAAAGCCCTGACCATACAATAAGCCGCTTTTTACCTTTTTCATCCACAACACGATGTATGGTTGGAACTTCCTTGCTAGTTGACCAATTTTCCGGTACAGGCAATCGATTTGACCAAGTCTTACCACCATCTAAACTTCGCTTATAAATAATCTCGCCAGCGCCGTGCCCTTTAGGATAAACAGCCAGAATTGTTTTACCGTCCTCCAAAAGAACAGTGGTAGGATGACCAAGGTAAACACCACTTTCTTTATCTACAATGGTTTGGAGATCTTTTCGATGGTCAAGATCAATAACAGGAATTTTAAAAAAATTATTAGATTGGGCTACTAAAATGAAACTAAGTGGTAATATGAGTAAGAGGTTTTTCATTCAGTTATTTGTTATTTCTGATTAAGATAAAGCACTCAATAGGCTGTCAATTTCTCCAGTATTATTATAAAAATGTGTTGAAACACGGATAGCATTATGACCATCTCTCTGGTGTTCATCAATATGAGTTTTTATTTTATTCTCAATAAGCGGAACAGCTTCCATCGCATCAAGGCCATCTTTTTCGAAAATTGTTGATCCAGGAGCAGATAAACTTAGGGAAGCACCGCTCAGTAGTGTTACCCCTTGAATTTTTTCAAGACCATCTTTTAAATAATCTGAAAGAAATCGACACCGTTTTTCAATATTTTCTTGTCCTAATTTATTTGCAAAATTAAGGGCGGCTAATATGGCAGCCCGGATAGGAAAATCTTTTGTACCAGGAGGTTCTATACGTGGGGACTCCAAAGTAGTATCAGCTGCAAAAACTGATTTGATGCGATCGCGAGCATCCCTTCGAATGTAAAGAAAACCTGTTCCTGCAGGTGCAAGAATCCATTTATGTAAACTAACCGCGTAGGCATCACACCCCAATTCATGGATGTCAATGGGAAACTGTCCTACGGCTTGCGCTCCATCAACCAATGTTAACAGGCCTCGTTTTCGCGCCATGGCTGCTAATTGCTTTACCGGATAAAGGTGACCGCCGCGAGTTACATGACAAAAACTCAAAGCTTTTGTTTTTGGTGTAATCGCTTTTGAAAATCGTTCCACCACATCTGATTCACTGGTTAACGGACTAGGAATGAAGATTTGTTTCACCTTTATTCCATCTCGTTCTTGTCGATACATCCATGGCCCCAATCCAGCAGGATGTTCTTGGGTTGTAATAATAACTTCGTCCCCTGGTTTTAATATTAAACCAGTGGCCTGCATGTGCAGGGCTTCCGATGCATTTCGAGTAAGCACAATTTCATCTGTTTGGGTACCAAACATATTAGCCAAACCAGGCATTACTTTTTTGGCAATCTGTTCTTGAAGATCATGCTTACCATGAAGAGGTTCACTGGAAATGGCTTCATATCCTTTCTTTACTGCATTGATAACAACAGCAGGTGGCATACCGAGACTAGCGTTATTCATATAGGTAACACCACGCTCAAGTATAAACTGTGATCTTACTTTTTGCCAGTCCGTATCATCGGTTCCTGTTGGGGTAATAACAGGATATAATTCCTCTGTATTTCCTTCGATATAATCTCCAGGTAGAATTGTTGATACGGCACCAACCAAACCAGATTTCATAAAGGATCGACGGGAAAATTTAGACAAAGATTTTTTCGACATATTTATTGTTATAGCTTAATGGTTCTGCTCCAAAAATTCGAAGATGTCATGGTGCATTTCATTTTGGGTTAGGCATGTATTCATCATATCACAGTTTGCCTCCTAGAGCCCTTTTTGCACGTAGCGCCTTATTGCGCCTACTGCCCTCTCCACATCGTTATTTGAGTTATAGAAATGAGGTGAGAAGCGAACTCCCGCCCAATCCTCACCTCCAAGGTTAGCGGCAACGATACCATCCTCTTCAAGGGCTTTCACTACCTTCGCCGGCTCTAAGTTAGCGGGGCGGAAAGTGACCACCGCCGAACGAAGGGCGCGTTCATCCGAGGTAAAGATGTATATATCTTTGATTTTTTGAAGCTCTTCAATGATTTCGGTTGCGATATTCCCGCTCCTTTCTTCGATCTTCTCCTGACCGATTTTCCGGAGAAACTTAATTTGTTGCCCGAAGGCATGAATGGCGGGAGTATCACGCTGGCCTAATCCTTCGTGTGTCTGGGCCAACCCCTCACGACCCTTGTAGGCGCTGTAAATGGAAGGCCAAAACCTCTCCTGGATAGATTTATTTGCAAAAAGAACACCGGTCTCCTTGGGACCACATGGCCACTTGTGGGCGCTACCAGAGTAAAAATCGGGCTGAATATCAGAAAGATCAACATCCAAAAGACCTAAGCTTTGAGCACCATCTATCAGCGTGATTATCCCTCTGTTTCTTGCCATACGGCAAAGCTCCTTGGCGGGGAAGAGATCTCCCACTGTGTTGCTCAGGTGCGTGAAAGAGAGGACGCGGGTGCGAGTAGTCAAGGCCTTTTTAAACGTTTCCAGGTAGTAGTCAAAACCGGGGTGGGGATTCACAGGAGGAACTTCTTTAACAGTGAAGCCAAATCGTTTACCTCTCTCTTTCCACGCCTCATTGTTGCTGGGATGATTATCCGAAAAGATTACTACTTCATCTCCAGCTCTCAGATCAAGACCGTTGGAAACCCAGTTGTTGGACTCGCTAGTGTTACGTGTGATCAGAATCTCTTCTGGGGTCACTCTCAGATATTTGGCCAACTCTTGACGTGTCTTCTCCTTAACCTCTCTCATCTCTGCCCGGTAGCTCGGTACCGGTTTACTATCGAGGCGCTTTGTGTAATTGTAAACGGTCTCAAGAACCGGCGCGGGGGACGGGCAAAGATTGGCAGCATTTAACACTGTGAGTTCAGGGGGCATGAGGAATTGAGATCTTATAGTTTTCCAGTCCACTGTACCGGCAGACGTAATTGGGTCAGTCATTCTTACCGGCTTTGATCCGAGCAATGTCTGATGACTCAGGATTGCGGCAGAACCTCCCATTGCAAAAAGACGGGCAAACTCACGACGGCTCATGGAATATGTCATTATAGAGGCCTCCACATCTTTGATTGAGAATAAATAATTGAAATGGAGAAAAACAGAATAGCTATTTTCTTCATAAAAAACTCCTTGGGATAAAATTCAGTGAAACTTACAAAAGGGGATGAATTATAAACTCGGTAATAATTATAGTGTAATCTTAATGAGTCACTCGTCTAAATTCAGCGGTTTCTTTGAATTATCGATATAGGAGGTGATGATGAGACAGATTTTTGTAGCAGCAGTCATTTTAATGACTTTTTCATTTTCGGTTGCCGCCGGTGAAGAAACTATCGTGCTAAAAGCAAATCGCTTGGTTGACGTTAAGAAAGGCAAGCTCATAAAAAATGCCACAGTGGTCATTGTTGGAAATAAAATTGAATCCGTGAACCCCCAGCGACTACCAAAAGAAAGTCGGGTCATCGACCTTGGTGATGTGACCCTTATGCCTGGCTTAATGGATATGCACCGCCACCTCACTTCTGTTATAAGTAAAAACCGTTATCTGGAACGATTCACCCTAAACCCTCCTGATCATACAATAAGAGCTGTTGCGAATGCTGAGAAGGCGCTGATGATGGGTTTCACTTCAGTACGGAATGTAGGTGATAGAGCAGGAGCCACGGTAGCGTTGAGGAATGCTATTATTAAAGGTGTTGTTCCTGGCCCACGAATCTTTACCGCAGGTAGATCAATTGCCACCACAGGTGGTCATGCCGACCCAACTAACGGAACGCGGGCGGATCTCATGGGTGATCCCGGCCCTAAAGAGGGTGTAATTAACGGACCTTATGACGCTAGGAAGGCTGTTCGCCAGAGGTACAAAGAGACTTCTGATCTTATAAAAATAACTGCCACCGGAGGTGTCATGAGTGTCGCAACCAGCGGACAAAATCCCCAGTTCACTGATGACGAACTAGAAGCAATTATTACCACGGCACGGGAATATGGATTACCTGTTGCGGCGCACGCCCACGGTATAGAAGGGATGAAACGCGCCATCCGAGCAGGTGTGAATTCCATTGAACACGGTACATTTATAGATGATGACGCTGTGAAACTAATGAAGCAGAATGGGACAGTTCTTGTTCCAACATTAACGGTAGCTGAGTGGGCCACAGAAAAAGCGAAGGAGGAAGGTTATTTCCCGGAAGTGGTTCGAAAAAAAGCGGCCCAAGTTGGACCGGTTACCAAAAAAGCGCTGGAACGGGCATACAAGGGCGGTGTAAAAATAGTGTTCGGAACAGATTTCTCCGGGAATAACAATCTAGGTGAATTCGCTCTAATGGTAAAAGCAGGCATGAAGCCTATGGACACTATTATTGCTGCAACCTTGAATGCCGCTCAGCTTCAGCGGGTTGATGACAAACTGGGATCTATCGAGGCAGGGAAGCTGGCAGATATTGTCGCTGTTAAGGGCAATCCTATCGATGACATTCGTGCCATGGAGAACATGATGTTCGTGATGAAAAATGGTAAGATTTATAAACAACCGTAACGAAAACAATTAAGCATGATAGTTGAGAGATTTGAACTCCCGACATTCACCCTGGCAAGTTGGTGCTTAATGGTTCGTATCTAAAAATATTGTATTTTGATGAATGAAAAAATTATTACATATCATCCATTGGATAGGCTTTCTAATAACATGTTTTATGTTGATAGCATCAGCTCGCGATAAAAGCAGGGATGAGATAGTCATTCATTTGACCGCATCGATGATTCCAATCTCACTTACATGGCTAATAGCATATTTCATTGGTGGACCAAGAAAATTTTTTCCTTTTTTTAATAAAGAATAATACTATTAAAGAAAAAGCCCCCGTGAGGAGGCTTTTCTTTTATTCTTATATAAAAAAAATATTACAAAATATCCCTTCTACTATAGGGATAACGTTTTGCATTTCGAAAACGAATATTATTGAGTCTATTAATAATAAATCGTTTTCGTCCACGCCTTATTTCTATTGTATTTTTATTCACTATAATTCCTTTATTTTCAATAAAATTAGTCGCGACTTTAAATAAGGTATTATATAAGTACCAAACAAAATTATGAGTGGTAAATAAAAGTAATTATTTAACATTAAAAGTGCGAGAATTCTAAGATTTTTTGGGTTAGAATAAAGAATAAATTTTCCAACAATGTTGGTATCTCTTTTGTTAACAAAAAAGTCCCCTTGATGAGGCTATTTGAACCAGATGCGTTTCATTATTGCAGGGCTTTTCTTTATAATGCTATCATACCTAATAGCCAAATGGAAATAGCTAAAACTCACCCCTTTAAACATCTTGAGAAATATGGAAATTCGTCAGTAACCATGTAATAATATATCCCTTCAGGAAATTCAGGAGTTACCCCAAAACGCCCATTGCACTGATCTAAGTCACCAGACCCTTCAACATATTCAAAATCTTGAGTAAAGGCTCCTAAAGGAATAGCTGTATTTGGATATGAATCTCCTGCTCCTGGGGGACCACCTAGAACAGTCAATGTATCAGGACGGCCAGCGTCACCCGTCGTTTTAAGCTTCCAGCTTGGTTTAACGATTTTCATAGCGCTACTGGAATCATTTGCGTCAGTATACCCATAGCGTGCATAGACTGGAAAGCCATCTGAAGCCCAACCAACAAGAGTCATGTTTTTCTCTTGTCCTAATAGATCTAAAAGAAGTTCGGGCATACCATGGTAATGATATTCACCAGTAGGCTGTACATGAGCGTGATTCATATCATCACCAAAATCAAAAGTATTATGGCCCAGTGCTTCTATACTCCATCGGCCTTGACCCATAGCTAAACTACATTTCCCAGAATCATCACATCGTCCAGCTGTACCTGGGTCAAATTTGACGCTATTTATTGCGTAAGCTATTGCACCTGCAGGTCCACCAACTTGAACACCAGTTTCAGAAACTAATGATGGACAAAGGGTAAATGTTGCATTTACATTTTGTTCGCTAATAGTATTTGGATTGTGAGGATTAGGGAATGTACCTACTTCATGATTTGGAATACCGTTTCCAGATAGTATTCTACTTGTTTCATCCGATGTCCAAGCATATTTACTATATGCCTTAACTGATTCGTCATCATTATAAACCTCTTCACTTATATCAACTAATATATTAGCTGTTGAATATTCACCTTCACATAATAATTCTTCTGAACTTGTATTATCTGAATCTTCACAGCCAACAATTAGAATCATTGATGTTATTATTAGGAATGTCTGTTTCACTTCAAATACCTTGGTTCACCCAAAATTACATAAAATTACACAACAATGTGCCTGTCACTTTTGAACCCAGTGTCTGTAATTTTATCAGACAATAAATTGAACCGGATCAAACTTCAATTAAGATTATTGGGATATCAAATATGAAAATGTACCGCAGAGATTTCATCAAAATAATATCTGCTGCAGTAGGCTACTCGGCTCTGGGAGCTGGACTAATGGCGTCTTCAAGAGGTCAATCCACTTCTACCCAGAATTCTTTGGTATTTGATGCCATGGGAGAAATCCGTGATGTCTATCCTCGTAAATTAATCAAGGAAATCTTGTATAGCGGCCTAAATGCCATAACAGTGACACTCTGTGATCCTAAAACTTTTGAGCATGAAGCTTTTGAAGCTGCGAAAGATGGAATCTTGCATTATGATCGTCTTATTGCAAAATATCCTGATCTGTATACGAAAGCCATCAAAGTCTCAGATATTAACATATCCCGCCAGGAGGGCAAACTTGCTATATTTTATCTGTTTCAAAATTCTACACAGTTTAGCCGTGACTTGGACTTAGTTGATACGTTTTATGAACTGGGTGTTCGTTCAACGCAAATAACCTATAATTATCAAAATTGGGCAGGTGCTGGATGTAAAGAAAGGACAGGTGCGGGTTTGACATATTTTGGACTTGAGCTAGTTGAAAAAATGAATGAGGTTGGTATGTTGATCGACCTCTCTCACGCCAACATGCAAACCATGTCTGATACAGTTGATGCGTCTAAAGTACCGGTCATCGTTTCTCATACAGCCTGTGAGGCGGTGTATAAAAATGTCAGAAACACCACGGATGAAAATATGAGATTTGTTGCAAATAAAGGTGGTGTAATTGGCATATGTCAGATCAGACCGTTTGTGACAAATATTAGAAAAGGAGCTTTTGAACATTACCTAAACCATATTGAACATGCTATCAAAGTTGCCGGGATTGATCATGTAAGTATTGGCAGTGATCGTGATCACCGTGTGATTGAAATGTCTGATGAATATATCGCTGAACTAAAACGGGAAGAAGGCAACAATTTTGATACAAGCCACTGGCCTCTTTTCATAGATGAGCTTAACGGTCCTCGGCGCATGGAAGTGATTTGGGATGGCCTTAAAAAAAGAGGCTTCTCCGAACGTGAGCTTGAAAAAGTTATGGGATTAAATAACTATAGGATCTATAAAGAAGTGGTCGGATAAATCCCATATGCATCATGACAAATGAGGTTATGAGCCCGACCTAAATCCACAACCAAAAAAGCCCCCGTGAGGAGGCTATTTGACCCAGAGGTGTTTCATTTTAGTAAAACCATCTCTCGGGTCTTAACAAAGCCCTTGGTCTGAATCTGATAAAAGTAAATCAAACTTGACACCAGCATTACCACGCCTAAAACCGACATCCCGTATGTCAGGTAGCGAAAGAACTCCAGTCGGGAAACATCTGCCGCGAATTGGTCTTTGACCCCCATGACGCCGATTGCACCGACATATCCGATTGAATCTGCCACATAAATCGCAAATACGGCTGTGCCCATCGCCCTTGTTGACGCAATCAACCGTTCAAACAGGACTGAGCCATAGGGTACGTATGCCAGATACGACCCTAGTCCGCACAGAATCATCCACGTCAGACCATCGATCATGCCATTATCAAATAACAGCGTACCGACACCCATCAACATGACACCGGACGTCATTACAACAAACGCACCGATCAGTCCCCATAAGTTGTTTTTAATCAGGTTGAGCATGGCCAACGCCCCTACCACGCCAAAGGCCACCCACAATTCGCTGCGAGTGAAAATCATATTTTCGTTTATGCCATATCCCAACTGGTCAAATATCTCGACCCCAAAATTATCACGAAAATCACGATACGCCGTCAAAAAGAAATAGGCAATCATCAACATCACCATGCCCGGCAGAAACTGGCGGATAAATGCCCAACGCTGACTCCCATCCATCGTCGAACGCTCCATTCTCGCCAACCGGTCGTCGCGGGAAGGCTCCGGTAGTCGATTTAACAGGTAGGCCGACAGGAGAAATGGCATCAGAAACAGACACCCTGTGACAAACGGCATCCAGAACTGGTCTATCTCATGCGCACTCATCAACCACCGACCAATGTCCTTGACCACACCGCTGGCCAGAATAAAAGAACAACTCAACCCTGCTAATAGCATCTCCGATGTCTTGCGGCCCTCGAGATACCATACCACCAACCCCCATACCATGCCTAAAGGGAGTCCGTTAAAGAATATAGCCATCACCTTCAGCGATGGCGGCAACACAGCAAACGCGAATAATGCTGCCTGGGCCGCGAGAATCATCCCGACCAGCATCCTGAATCGACTACGGCGTGTGACCTCGGAAACAACCTTAATTCCAATCATTTTTGATAAGGCATAACCGATAATTTGACTTGTCACCAATACGGTCTTAAGGTCAAAACTTGTGTTAAGAAACTTCAGCCCTTCATAGGTGGCCGCAGAAAACGGCTTGCGAAATGCATACATGCAAAAGTACGTTGAAAAGGCGGCCATGATCGCCATGACAGTAAACAGCGTCACCGCCAAAACAGAATCTGAGTCATCCGCGCTAGCGAAGGGCTGTTGATCTTCCGACAACGGCTCGCGTTCACTCATTTGCAACTTCCTTTACTACATTTTCCAGCAATGGATCAGCCTAACGCTTCAAGCGCTTGATGCTTGGTTAAATGTTATGATGCTATTTCACTACGTGTTTTGACAGATTTAACAAAGGGATAGTAAAGATGGGATTGCCAACTGTCATCAGGATCATCCTGTATACCATAAACCTCAGGATATTTTCTGGTAATAAGAGCAGTACCGAAAATCACATCCCAAATAAAGAACATATTACTGAAATTACCATCGGGATTGCTAACACCGTCATTTGGACTTTTCCCATGATGAGAAAAATGTGTACTTGGCGTGGATATAAGCCGCTCAATTAACCAGGCTAGTGGATGAAGAATTTTGTGATTATATAAAAAGGCATCCCAGCGTGCTTCACTATGGGCACCGGTTACAATTAACTGTTTCATAATAATTGCAATAAGCACTTCTCGATATAATCCAAAATACGTAGCAGTACCTAACCACCAGATATTGGGCATGAATACATAATACAGAACTGCATTTCTGTAAGAAACCAATACACCCATTTCTCTTGCTGTATGATGAGGTCGATGCAATTTCCATAACCAAGGCCATTCATGAGCCTTACGATGATACCAGTACTGCAACAAATCATCTCCTATTAATACAATTAATGTGGAAATCCATAGTGTTGACCCAAAAAAAGAATTGCGGTATTCAGGCAATAGTTTTGCAAACAGCAAAGCAGATAATGGAAATATAACAGGTTTAATAAATGCAACATGAAAGGTGCTTAGTAATTCTACATACCAATCATTTATTGATCTTTTAGAATTTTTCCCGTAAAGACCACCAAGAGTTTCTATCAGTCCGTAAATGACTAATATTGAAAATACTGCATATACGTCTAAATATTTTATTTCAAGTATTTTCATCGAATTTTCAAATATATTGTAGAGAGAGGCGGTTCCTTTAAGTTATGACTTTCCCTTATTATTGTTAATCCAATTAATCATACTTGGCGCGCATCTGTTTTAATTTTTTGAGCCAATCCTTGTTAATATTATGTTCAGTGGCCCCGGAAATCATGAGGTCTAAATATTTTTTTGCTGGTTCATAAGGGCCCTTAGGCTCGGTCACGCGGTATAAGTCTGCCTCATACCATTTGCCATCTTCACCCAAGACTTGAAAGGTCTCTCTTTTATAAATATCAAGAGGAACATCTTCCAAAATATCCAACTCATCCATTTCTTTTTTGGTGATATAATACATTACGCCATAGACCATTCCGCCGGGTTTTTCTATAATACTGCTTATACCGCCACCCATGTTATTAGAGTATTTGCGAAATTGAATCTCAAAATTGGGCAATTGGGCATTCATGACATATTTTAAACTCGGGGTGTACTGGCGCATATATGATTCAGACATATTAGAGCCATAACCAAAATGGAGAACCAATTCTTCCTTTTCGGCAGAAGGCTGCCCGAATCCAATAGCCATGGCAACAATTAAGCAAAATGACTTAATTAAAATTGTCTTTCTCTTTTCATCCATTTTCTTTCCTTTATTTGAGCCAGAGGTGTTAGTTTTTTTGCTGCTTATAAACGCGAACATAATCCACTTTCATATCTTGCGGAAATACAGTTGTATTATCTGGAGCTCCGGGCCAGTCTCCGCCCACGGCAACGTTAATAAGTAAGTGAAAACGCTGGTTGAATGGCCATGTTTTAAAATCATTATTATTGTCATTTGTGAATGTGAAATATTTTGTATCATCAATAAAAAAATCAATGCGATCTTCATACCATTCAATTGAGTAAATATGAAAAGAGTCCTTAACATCAGAAAGCATTATTGTCTTTGTCCGCTGTGTGCCAATTTTATGATTATAAGATTCTGTGTGGACCGACACGTGGACTCTTCCCTCATCATGACCGACATGCTCCATTATATCAATTTCACCACTTCCAGGCCACCCTCCATAAATCCAATCTGTAGGCAACATCCAAATAGCGGGCCATATTCCTTGCCCCAAGGCAAGTTTGGCACGAACATCTATGCGACCATATTTCCAATCTCCTTTACCAGCTGTACGTAATCGTGCAGATGAGAAATACCTGAGGTTGTTTGCATCTCCGATACCAGAGGGCTCGAATTTTGCGCGAATATGAAGCATACTATCTTGTACAAATGAATTGGCTGAGTCATTGGTATAATATTCAAGTTCGTTATTTCCAAACCCATGACCACCAATCTCATGAGACCATTTACTTAAATCAAGAGAACTGTCATTAAACTCATCTTGCCATATAAGATTCCACCCATCACGGTCCCATTCATTGGATAAATCAATTTTTTCTGCCTGATCATTCGTTGAACATGCAATAAGATTAAAAATTGCAAGCCAAATTAGTCTCATTTAATTAAACTCATTTTTTTTAATTGTACGGCCGTTTCTGTTTGCATTCTAACAAAATAGATTCCACTACTAAAATCGTTTCCATTCCATTTAATCAAATGGCTTTTATGAAGTGGCTTATTTTCAACTAATATATCAACGCGTTTACCATGAATATCGATAATATCAATTGTGGCATTCATGGCATATTCCGCATAGATAGGAATGGTTACGTAGCCATTAAAAGGATTTGGATATGCAGGTAAAAGTTTAAAATGCTCAGGTATTTCTCCTGGATTGGCTGATATGCCTAAATTATTTTTGAATACCCTGATATAATCAATTTCCATAGCACTTTCATTAAAACTTGATTGAATATTTGGCTGTATAGCGATATTTAATAATAAATACATTTCGGAATTAAAAGGCCAAGTATCCGAATTTTTTATTTCAGGATTATAGGTGTAATGAACATTTCCATCCACACTAAATACCATTTCCTGTTCAGACCAATCAAGCGTATATATATGGAACTGACTTGAGGCAGTGGATATATTTTGTCCTCCTAAATTGACCGTATTCCCGTTACTCGAAGGGGTGTGAATAGCACTTTGAACATAATTTTGTTTAGAACCCCAATGTTCCATTATATCCACTTCACCACAAGCAGGCCAGGAAGTGGAGCCAAAGCCTTTGGTCTGCCAGTAAGCCCCCCGCTCGTTAATATTCTTTCCTAACATCCACATGGCGGGCCACGTTCCTACACCTTTAGGAAGTTTTGCTTTTATTACCACGCGCCCATAGGTAAATGCAAATTTCGAGTTTAACCTTGCCGATGTATATTGTTTAGTGTGCCCCTGATCGGTATAGGTTTCTTTCTTCGCAACGATCTTTAAGGTACCATTACTTACATAGGAGTTGGCTGTACGGTCCGTATAATGTTGTATTTCATTATTATACCAACTCCAGCCCGTTGGTAACTTTGTTTGATGGAACCAATTCACTGAACTAATTGGGCCACTGGAACCATTAAACTCGTCAGACCATACCAATTGCCAATCTTGAGAAAATCCAAAACTCAGTGTGAAAATAAAAAACAGTGAAATATTTTTTAGACCACTAGACATCAAGAAAAATTTGTTAATTAATTGTTGAACCATAATCTATATAACTATCATTCGTAAAGGATGGAAAAGTGGGTACTATCACCGGGTAAGGTACATTCCCTTGAGTCACAAACATGTCTACGCTTGATAATTCTATTGATTCAAATAAATTCATATTGATTGAAATTTTTGGGCTGTATTTATTTTGTAGATTATCAATGATTGGCTTCATTAGAACATATTGGACACCACTATCTGCTTGTGTGCTCATCCATAGCTTTGCGGATTGGAAGGCAGAAAAACTATCTGCCCAAAGAGATTCATTTGAATGTATAGTATCAGTTTTATCTAGGCCCAGTTCATAAGCCTTATTTGTCAAAAAATAATCTTGAATAAAATCTACAACTGCCAGTTTGAATTGTTTGGGAAATTCAGACCGGTTCATTTTCTTTTTTCGAAAAACTAGTGGATGTGATGCGATGCCTTTTTCAAAATCTTCAACCGTCCAATTTTTCCCATCTAGTGAGAAAAGGACTAAATCCTTATATTTATGATTCATTGGTTTTATATCTTCTAAAGATAAAAATTCTCCTGCCCCAAATAATGCATTCGATATTGCAGTTTCTTTTTCCTCTCGGGAACGAAAAAATTGGTCGCGAATGGCATTCACATAATTAATAAATACATCTTCATTGAGTTCCAAATTTTTTCCTTTCATAATTTCTTTAATAAAAGATTTATAAATAGACTTTCCTTTCCTCTCTTTAAGTGCACTCAGCACTTTTTGTCTTCTATCAATGTTGTCTTGTTCAGATAAATCCATATGATCTGTCCATCCATTGACTTCAAGTAAAAAACCAGAACCATCATTTAAATAGTATGGCCCAATAACTTGACCTTTTTCAACCTTTCCTTCAAATAAGGTCTTACTTATAAAAGGATCATTGTTATCAATCCAATTCACGTCTCGAGAAGGCATTTCCCCTTCAAAATTCACTGCATATATATCTCTTAGGGAAACTTGATTATCTATAGCCCGACTCACTGAATCAGTAAACGAACCGCCAGGAAAAGAAAAATAATTCACATGATAAGTGCGACCTGCCATTATAAAGAAATGGTTTAGCTCTTCCGTTTCTATCGTTACTTTTTCATAACCATTTTGGAAATAGAGCAATTGTCGCATGGCTTGTTCTTTTCGACCTTTTAAATAAGTTTTTAAATTATCTGACTGCATTTTGCCATTAATGGACTCAGCTTCTATTGCCAATAATTTTTCAGCTATGAGATTATTTAAGATAATCTTTTTATGGACGTATTGATTGCCACGACAATAGTCCGGGCGAAGGGTATATTCGGAACGATGTAAAAAATCCTGGCGCGTAATCACACGATCTCCAATCTGTGCCAGAATTTCTAAATGATTATCTGCAGAAGATTTGGATTCACATCCAAGAAGGAAAATCAGTAGGACGATTAAACATCGGTACACCATCGGCAAATTGATTAAAAACCAATACTGATTGTATAAGAATTTAAACCTCCAAAAATACCCATCGAACGGTAAGCATAGTCTACTTGGATAATTTGATTCCTTATAAGGTTCATTTTAAAACCACCACCATAAGTCATCCCAAATTGAGAATCAGGCATATATAAAGATTTATATCCTGATCGAAGATACAGGCTACCCTTGCCCGCCATACGGAATTCATATTGACCCCCAATATTAATATACTCTGCATTATTATTGGGGTGCACTGCATCAACGGCAATTGTGATTCGGTGTAATTCTGAATATATGGGTTTTAGACCAATACCAATTCTAAATAATAAAGGCAATTCCCATTGACTTGGTCTAAACTGCCCTGGTACATCAGCATAGTTCCCATCTTCATAAGGTGAAACATCTATAGGGTTTAATAAATCAATACCATCATATTTTAATCGAGTTCCATAATTTGAAATGCTCATTCCAATTCTAAGACCATCTTCTTTACTACCAGTTGGAGATAAAAATTCAGTATTAACAATCGCACCAAGATCTAGTGCAAAAGCTTTTGCAGAAGAATGCCATATTTTCGAATTAATTACTTTTGCTGATGCCCCAAAAGAAAACCATTGTACAATTTTACGTGAGTACGTTAAAGCCGCACTAAATTCATTCGCTGCGAATTGCTCACCAGTCCCCTCCTGCTGAGCCATCGTTGTTACTTCCATATCCCCATAACTCATATGTGTCAAACTAAAGGCAAAAGTCCCTAAGCGTTTTACATGAATCGTTGAACCAATAAACATCATATTAATATCAAGAACCCAAGGCTGCATCATAAAAGCATTTTCATTCCGCTCCACAAACGCCAATGCAGCAGGATTCCAATAAACCGATGTCGGACCATCTGCAAAAGTGACTCCGGCATCGCCCATAGCTGCATTAGCACTGCCCACACCAATTTCAAGAAAATTAACAGCTGTTGAGCCGTACCTATATATATTTTGGGCAGATACAATGGTTAAAGCAAAAAATAAAATGATTATCTGAAAACGTCTCATTTAATCACCGCAAATTTTCCAATTTTCTGATCGCCAGTTGCCAATGCTTCAATATGAAATAAATACATGCCCGCTGCAATTTCTAATCCTTCTCGGGTGAGCATATCCCAATGAACAATACCTTTTTCCGGTGAATTATTGATTGAAATCTCATCCACCAAAACACCGCTGATAGTAAATATTTTAATCACTGCCTGTGCGGGGACATTGGTGAACATAATCCGGCGACGCTGATTTAAAAACTGATTCAATACAGCCGGTTCCATCACATTGGTTGCGACATAAGGATTGGGTACAACCCGAATATTATCCATCGTTTTTGCAAGAGAATCCGCATCAATATCATCATAAGAATTAATTGCGAACGTTAAGTAATCATCTTTCCAGAATGGTCTAGAAAATTTGACTCGAAAAATATCGTCACTTTTGGGATAGGTTGCTGTGGATGCTAAATTAAAATCTATAACAAAAGCAGTTCCAGCCCACCTACCTTCATTGCCCATTCCACCTACAATTATTCTATCTCCAGTTTTGTCAAAAACACCGTTTTTATTTACATCATGTACCACCATATCCATGAGGACGTGGTTTCCATCCGGCTTTAATAAAGTTTCATTCTTAACATAGAAATCAAATGATTGGCCTAAAAGAATTTCATTGGTAGGTATTCTTTTATCAGCGGCATCCCTAATGCCAGTTTTGATACTGGTTGTTGTAGTATACACACTTGCATTAGAACTAAAGATGATATGATAATCCCAAGCCAAATAAGAAGATTCTCGAATAGTAGGTACAACACGCATGATGCCACTTCCTTGAACCCAGCCTGAATTCGCATAATCGTAGGAACCTTGTTCAAAAGGCATGTCAACATTCAGTTGAATTCCATCAAAAACATCCGTGTTGAATGGAGCTAAAGTATTGAGTGTCCAATATTCCAGACTATCATTCTTAACAAGATTCGTGGAAACAAATTTGGTTGGGTTCTCCTGGTATACAATAAGATTATCATTTAGATCCGTCACAGTAATTGATTTGGCGGCATAGACAAATCCATAATCATATTGGGGAAGACTTGCAATGGTATCGATACCAAAGGAAACTTGATAACGATGGTCTTTTTTAATACTAGAACGGGCAAGAATAGTGGGTACTATTTTACCACCACCAGGTAAATTTGATTCATCTATGGTAATGTCTGGTTGTTTATAACCGGCAGCTGGTTTAAATGGTGTTACAATGGCAACATTTTTACCAATGGACCTGACTTCTTCAGCTTCGTCAAGTTCCACCACTACATTATTCTCAGATGGTGATATTCCAGGTCCAATATGGGGTGCGCCATAATCATAGGCCACGAGTCCATAATAGTAGGTTCGCCCATTCATAACTGTATTATCAACAAAAACGTGCGAGATTCCTGTATCAGATCCTAGATTATAACCAACGCCATTTACTAATCCAAAATCAGTGAAACCGATTTTTCCGTCTATTAAATCACATTGGAAAATAGGTTTCATAAACATGGGTGTTCCGTAACCATCCGTAATGACTTCGGCATCTGAAAAATATTTATCTGTCGCACGGAAGAGTTTATATCCTTCAAAATCATTTATATTGCCAAGGAACGGATCTCTTGTACGTGTATCAGAAATATTATCCCAAGTTAAAATAACTTTTCCATCAGCTGGTGTTGCAGTTAAAGTTGGCATTTTAGGTGGTTGTGCGAAGCGATAATCTTTTTCATAGATTACTTGAACAATTTTTTTCAGTTCATACAATGCAGGCGCGGTGTGTGCAGGGGAATTCAATCCTTCCAATGGATCATATGAATGCAACTCTGACATGGAGATCCGTTCTGTTCGCCCTTTATATAAAGGAAACGGGCCTGATGCAAAAACTTCTATCAAATTTGAAATATCTTCAATGTATTCTTCGAGAATATTTTCACCAAGTAATGCCCACATGGCCTCATCATTTTTAAACCACCAGGAGGTATTTGATTGCGCATGACTAGGGACGGGAAACAAACGAAAAGCAGTTAGACCCATCATATCTGACTCTGAAACATCCGTAACGGCAAAGTTTGGCTCAGAGCCAACACCTTCAACGTAATCCGGTTTGTGATTGCCTTCACCCTCATCCGGGCCTGTATAGTTCAATTCAGTCGGAGCAACACCATCTAATCCAATATCATCTCCAAAAAATTCAGTTATCTGATAAATCCCATCATTATTTGCATCATCGCCATCTTCCCAATCCTGGTCTTCATCTGCATCCCAATGCTCTTTGAGGTCTGCCAGATCTAACTTATAAAATGATAAAAATTTATCCACATCATAAATATCATCAGTCGGGCCTACTTTTGTCGTAGCTACATTATCCCGTTTTTCATCTAGAATCCCATCCTCATCGTTATCTAGATTATCGTAGGCCATTCCGGGGCTTTCAAGGTAGGCAAACCCCATTGTCCCAGTTGGTAATCCTCCTTGACCTATTCCATTTACATCCCATGAATAAGACATATCAATGTATGTATCAAAATAAGCCAATTCATCAATACCATCGTTACCAATGGCATTGTCTACCCAGTAACCAAAAGCTACTTCAGTTAGATCATAATCAGAAATGTTTGTAATATTATATTCCCAAAAAATGGCATCACGTGCCTGGGGGTTATTCCATTGAAAACCTCGCGCCTCAACACGAATACCTAGACCGCCCCAAGGATTACCCTTACCAATGGTAATATTATCACGCATTTCACCAATCGTTTTATTTCTGCGAGGATAGTATCGTACTCGGTCAGGAAGTTCTAGATATTCCTGATCCTGAGCATCATTGGCGACAAAATAGGTTTCCAAATCTGCATAGATAACCCCACGGCCAAAACGCCCATCCCATTCACCGGGCCATTTGGTACTTGTACCCGTAGATGGCCATCCATTGATCGGCCATGAACTTGGCCTATTACTCATAGCTGGATATTCGCTTGTCTCATTCATGTAGCCAAAAGCTGGGTAAAATCCGTATTCAAATGTACCCGCGGGGTTTAAATCCATTTCTTCTCGGTAACTGGTTTGTAAAAAATATAATTTATGAAGGCCTTCTCCATCCCCAATCTCAATCGGATCAGATACAACAGTCGAATCGATATTAGTGGTAGGATCATCTTTTATATAGACTTTAGCACCTACAAGTAGACCAATGCCATCTGTCATTTTAAGCCCATCTAAATTGTTGGGCCATCTGGACACATTTACTTTTGGCCAGTCAGAAAGCTCTGTATTATTTCGAAAGTAAAGAAATACACGATTCCCGGTCATATATCCTTCTCGTTCCGCTGCAATATCACCGGCAGGGTCGTCAGGTCCCTCATACTTTTTCCCTTGAGAAAATATAAGGCTTGTTATCAATATTAGATAAAATAACCGTTTCATTAAAAGTTGATCCCTGTAGACAGTTTAATCATTCGGGGTGCTGCAAACATTGAAGGATTCTGAATTCGGTCTTCAAAATCATTAAAATTACTCCGGTGGCCTGCCAAGTCAGTATCTTTGATTACTGCAGTATAGGCTCGTCCCGTTCGGCTATCTACCCAGTTCTCATTCAGACGGTCAAACACATTGTATACTGCCAGTCTGAAGTTGATTTTGTATTTATCCGTTATACTTAAGTTATAGTAAGCCATCAAGTCTGCATGATATTTAGTGGGTCGGTAATCATTATTTGGGTACAGGTTCACTCGCGATAACCGGCTTTCTTCAATTGGTAAAAAAGTATAGGGCGATCCAGAGTTATAATATCCCGTTATAGAAACACCATACTTAGGTTTGTTATAGGTAACTGTAGCATTAAATGTATGTCGCTGATCCCAACTCATGGGGATGAAACGGTTTACTGGATCCATGCTTGCACCTGACCGCGAAAATGTTTGGGTTGGGTTGTCGGCATTTCCACGAGTATACTGTAGGGTATAATTAATCCATGATGAAATCGGTCCAGAATTATAATCAAATTTGACCTCTAATCCCCGAGCATTTCCATAGTCCTTATTACTATAAAGACCATACTCGATCTGGTTATAGGTGCTAATAACCTTTGTGCTAAGTAGGTTGTAAATATCACGATAGAACAATGAAACCTCTAAACCCATACCTTCGGCTAATTCTTGCCATAGGCCCACTTCGTAAGTGACAGTTTTTTCCGCTTTCAACTCTGAATTTCCCATGAGGGTCGCATGGTCACTTGGGGCAACCAAAAATGAATGATTTTGATAAAGAGAATACATGGGTGGCATTTGGAAAAAATGCCCATAACTAAAATGTAATATAGCTGCACCACCAAGTTGGTAAGCTAATCCAAAGCGTGGACTGATCTGCACCTGAGGATCTGCCTTTGGATACGCAGACATCATCGAATCCGGAAGGGCAAGTTGATTGGCAGGATTTCTGCGGTCAGAAGGCAAAGCAGACTTGGGATCAAAAAGGTCATAGCGTAAACCGAAATTGATGACCATATCATCAAATTCCATTTTATCTTGTAGATAGGCCGACATTTCAATTGGCTTCACCACATAAACATCAGCATAGAGTGTAGAATCAGGGAAAATCTTTGGTTTATAAATCAAGTTTTCTTCTGGGGTTCCAAAATATTCATTTCGAATTTGATGCCATTGATTATCTATTGTATAGTTTGAATATTGCAACCCTGACTTGATGCTATGATTTTTATTAATCTGCCAGTTTAAGTCAAATTTAGCACCTAAGATATCTGATGTTCTTTCACTATGATCTTTTTGCTGTCCACCCATGAAAAACCCAGGACCATAATTTTCTAAATACCGATCATGTACATAACTTGAGTCCAATGGGTTCTTATATAAATAGCTCCCTCCATAATTTTTCATTGAGGATAGTTTAATATCATAAAATAATTTCTGCGATATTAAGTGATTCCAATGAAAAGAGAGAAAATCTGTTCGACGATGAGATGACCCCATACCATCAGGATTATATTTAAATCCATGATCATAACCATACCAGGTATCCTGATTTAAAGAGTACATAGTTGAAAAGCGAATACCACGAAATAGAGAAAAAGATAGTTTACCCAAAATAGATCTATTCCCACTACCATTCATACTGACATAAGATGAATCGCCTGTGTTTTCTGAATACCATTCTAGTGGGTTTAAGCTATAAAAGTTGCTGGAATCAGTCACATTAAATCGGCGTAAACCATTTAAATGGTTTTTATTATCCTGCAATCTGGTATTAATAAAAAAATGGACCTTATCTTTTATGATTGGTCCACTAATCTGAAATTTATAATCTTGATTCCGATTCAATTGGTTATTATCGAGGCCAATAAAAATATTCTTATTACCTGTAAAGTAATTCGCAAATGCTGTAGATACTGAGCCTTCAAATCTATTTGACCCATCCTTTGTTACCGCATTTACAACACCACTCATCGCTTTGCCGTATTCTGCATTGAATGTACCAGTAATGATCTCGAGGTCCTGAATGACTTCAGGTTCAATCTCAACGGCAGAGTTACCTCCGCTAAATACTTCATCTACCTGAATACCATCAATGAGATATGTGACCTCATTATATCGTCCTCCACGAAAGTGACCTTCCACCACGCCTGCCTGCATTCCCACAATAGCGCCAATATTCTCCACTGGCAGTTTTTCAATTTGATCTGTTGATATATTTTTTATAGTAGAGGTTTGATCTTTATGGGTTGTGATTGCATCAATTTCTACAAAAACCGTCTCACCCTGAATTACAGTTGGTGTAAGATCTACATCCACATTGGATGTTCGATTAACAGATATGCGGACATTTTCCATCTTTACCTGTTTATATCCTATCATATCAACAACGAGCGTATAAACACCAGGTTTTACATTTAGGATATAATAGGTTCCATCCGTATCTGTGGCAGCACCAGCATAGGTACCCTGAACAATTACATTGGCACCAATCAGTACTTCATTTGTTTCAGCATCTTTGATAGTACCAGTTATTTTTCCCGTGGTCTGCCCAATGAGAAGACTTCCAAGATAAATTAATAATATTAGACGAGAAATTAATTTCATAAAAAGAGTTTTATTTTAAGTTGGAATATAAATAGCAGGGGCGAGAAATAATATCTCGCCCCTCCACGGAATTACTAACAATATGAACGAACATTCATCATCGCTAGAGATAGCTTTTCCGTTATAAAGCTTTTATCTTATTCTACGCGTTCAAAATTCGCGGTAAAGGTAATTGTTTCATTATGAGGGAAACAGGTTCCGGTTGAGAACACATAGGTCATTTTACCACCGGCACCTATTGTTGCTGCCCCACCACTTATGTCCATATCATGGTCACTGTCATTTCTAGGTGCTGGTGCTGCAGGATTTGAACTATCGACCAACACTGAATAGGGCATGCCAAGTGCAGTTTTTTGACCGCCGCCGGCAAGGTTATCCATGTGCATGTATGCAATCATGTCAGCCGGTGTAATGTTACCATCTCCATCCAAATCCGTTAATGGATTTTTCACATCCGCAACCTTGGCTGCGGTTTCAGCATTGATATTGAAAG